>Ga0209643_1000196_pt1 | contig 142251 bp, 134 predicted proteins | sample AutmiccBRH37_all_FD_187383 | JGI IMG/M metagenome (GOLD analysis project Ga0209643, IMG submission 187383) | Deep subsurface microbial communities from Mt. Terri, Switzerland - Autotrophic microbial communities BRH/37_all (SPAdes) (version 2) | ecosystem: Environmental > Aquatic > Deep...
CGCGATTATGGTGATGATTTGGATTTGTCAAGTCCTAATTTGTTGTTTGCAGGACTTGGAGGAAAAATGAAAATGGCCCAAGGTCAAAACCTTGAACCATATAACTTCGGAGTTTCCGAGAGACTTATATTTATTATGAGGAGGAGGATAATCTTCATTTTATTAAATCATTAATATCCATAAGGGTTTTTAACCAAAAATCCGGTTGGAATTTTTCCAATTCAGCCCTTTTTATCAGACTATATTCAACAATTGCACAACGCACCCCTGCCTGGTGTGCAGATTCAATATCATTAGGGCTATCTCCAACCATTAAAACTTCTTCTGGTTTTAGTTCCAACTTTTCTAGTGCCTTTATTACAGGTGCAGCAGTAGGTTTATGTTCATCAGTATCTTCAAATGCAATTATAATATCAATATAGTCTTGCAAGCTACATAAGTTAAGACCTTTAAGGGTTGTATCACGCATTTTAGATGTTACTACCGCTATTTTCAAACCCTTGCTTTTTAGGATTTCTAAAGTCTGTTGAACTTGCGGAAAGCCTTTTACTAGGATATCGTGGTTATCAATATTAAATTTTCTATAAAATTTCACTACGTCCGATAATTGTTCTTGAGTACAATATCTCCCTAACGTAATCTTTAAAGGCTCCCCAAAATAGCTTATTATTTCATCTCGGCTAATTTCTAGATTTAGCACAGACTTTAATGTATGGCTGTACGATCTAATGACTAACTCATTTGTGTCAATTAATGTACCGTCTAAATCCAATAAGATTCCTTTAATCATTGTTTGATTAGCTCCTCTTAGCATTTAAGTAGTCCGATTATTTCCCAATAACCATCTTCGTTTCAACTAATACTTTTCTAATTCGCTCAACTTCTTCTTTTTCTATTGGTAAAAATGGCTTCTTGGGATACCCCACATCTACACCCAACATTGGCAATACAGCGTGATAGAATGGAATAGGTATTCCCGAACCTGTTACTGTTCTCAGCATATTTGCTTTTTTCTGTAATGCTACTGCCTCTTCGAAATTTCCCGATATACATTTTTCATAAATACCTTTTATGAAAAGTGGAAAAGCATTCGATAGACCCGAAACGCAGCCGTGTGCACCGCCAACTACAGAAGGAACCAAATGTGTTTGCGAACCTATTAAAAAGAGAAAATCTGGTTTAGTTACTTTTGCCATGTATTCATAAAATAGAGCTATATCTGCACTACTATCCTTTACTCCCTGAAGACCCATTTCCGCTAATTCAGCCAATAAATCACCTGATACACTAAAATTGCTGTATTTGGGGTTATTATATAATAATACAGGTATTTCTACTGCATCTATTATTGCCTTGTAATGTTCTTTAATAACATTTATTAAATGCTTGTAGTAAAACGGAGTAACCGCAGCTATTGCATCTGCCCCTAGCTCCTCTGCATGCTTTGCCAATTCTAAAGTACTAGCTGTATCAGAGCAACCTATATGGATTATAACAGGTTTTTTTCCTTTTGCTACTTCCATAGTAACTTCGGCAACTCTTTTTCTTTCATCCATGGTCATTATTGGACCAGAACCATAAGAACCACATAAAAATAATCCATCTACATCTTTAATTAGGTATTCAATATAAGCTCTTAATCTCTCCTCATCAACTTTCCCTTCCTTTGTAAATGGAGTAATCACCGCTGGGTAAACACCTCTAAATTTTTCAACATTCATTCTTTTTTGCCTCCTTAAAATTTTATTTGCAATTTTATTTGCAATTTTAGTTAAAATCTTGAAATTTTATTTCAAGAAAACCAAAAATAAAAACATTATGTTACCCTTTTATCTACACCTATTTGATTGATTTTTTCTAAGCATTTTAAAGAATATTTATATTGGCGTGCAGCAACAAGAGCGAAAAGTAAATCAACAACATACATCAAGGAAATCCGTGATGCACCTGTTCTAAAATTACCATCTTCGGTCGAAACAAAAAGGTTAATGTCAGCAAGATCTGATATTGGATTTTTGTAATATTTAGTAAGTGATATTATAGTTGCCCCCACTTCCTTTGCCATCTCCAAACTGTATAAAATGTCTGCAGTTTTCCCAAGTAAGCTAATGCCCACTGCAACGTCACTTTTTTTTAAAAGAGCAGCAGTGTGAGCTTGAATATGGGGATCTGTATAAGAATAAGCAGGTATTCCTATTCGAGCCAAACGCAAATGGGCTTCCTGAGCAATTAGACCTGAAAGACCTACTCCAAAAAACACAATACGTTTTGATTTACAAATAACTTCTGCCGCCTTTTCTAACTCTTGAAAGTCTATTATACTATTAGTATCCTTTATGGCTTTTAAGCTTGAATGTGTTATTTTATTTGCAATATCTTGTACGCTATCTTTACTATTAATTTCTTCAGGTATAAATTGCTTTGGAATTACTAGATCTTGTGCTAAAGATACTTTAAACTCTTTAAACCCTTTATACCCTATCGATTGGCAAAACCTTATAATAGTAGCCTCACTTACCTTGCTATTTACAGCTAATTCAGCTGTCGAATGATGCAACACCTTTTGTGAATTTTGAAAAATATAATCTGCCACCCGTTGCTCTGACATTGTTAGTGCTGTGTAATACTGACGAATACGAGTTAATGCTCCGGTTATTATCATATGACCAACTTCTTGTTCCATCCCATTCTCGACCATAATAAAGTCTACACCTGCCCTAACGGTTAATTTCATTCTGACCGCTGATAAACATCTGAGCTTCTTCCAAAGTTGGTAGCCCTTCAACATTTCCATTAACAGTAACTGCCATTGCGCCTAATGCATTTGCCAATGTTATAGAAGTCTTTAAGTCCCACTTTTTAAGTTGACCAGCTAAGAAACCAGCCGCAAAGGCATCCCCTGCTCCGAAAGGATCTATTGTCTTAACCTTAAACCCTGGCACCTTAACTATTTCATCGCCCTGGATTCCCACAGCACCATCAGCACCAGTTTTAATTACTACCACTTCCGGACCCATATTTAAAATTAATTTAAATAAAGCGTGAATATCATCTGTGTCAAATAAGACCAAGCACTCTTCAATTCCCGGTAAAACAATATCTGCCAACCTTATTAGTTCCAATATAGTTTCTTTGGCTTCTTGTTTTCCCCATAGCTTTAAACGGAGATTTGGGTCAAAAGAAACTTTAACACCATTTTCTTTGGCAATTTTCATCGCCTTTTCTACAGCTTTAAGGCATGATTGGCTAAGGGCTGGTGTAATCCCTGTTATATGGAGGTACTTGGCCTTTTTAATATAATCTTCTTCGATATCTTCAGGGCACAAATAACTTGCCGCAGAGCCCTTTCGGTAATAAAAGTTTCTTCTCTCACCATTTGCCTGGTGTTGTCTGAAGAAAATTCCAGTTGGGTTTTGGCTATCAATTTTAACTTGTGATACGTCTAATCCCTCTCCACGAAAAGACTTCAAAACATATTTGCCAAACTCATCATTTCCAAGTCTGCTTACCCAACCAGCTGAGTGCCCAAGGCGAACTACCCCAACTGCAACAGTAGTTTCAGCTCCACCTGTATGTCTTTCATATTTAGAAACATAACTGAGCGGCCCCGGCATCTCGCCATCAAATACTACCATAGTTTCTCCAATTGTTACTAATTCGGGCAACTTTATCCTCCCTCCTTATTTGGTATTGAAATGGAAACTATATTTCAACCATAACTTTTATAACATTTTTATTTTCTTTAAGTAACAGATCTAAACCCCCACCTATTTCTTCCATAACAATACGGTGAGATATAATAGACTGTAAAGCATACTTTTCACTCGCTAACAAGTTGACAGCATTTAAAAAGTTTTCCTCGGTATATGTGGAGCTCCCTGTTATCAATTGTTCTTTAAGTCGACTTTTTTCTATATCGATAACTCCAGGTTTATCAAACTGCCCTACCAAAACAACCCGTCCCTGCTTTCTTACTAATGGAAAAACCTGAGTTATTAGTTCAGGGACCCCAACGGCAATTATTGCTACATCAACACCTCTATTACCATAATAATTTTCTAATTGAGAAGATAAATCTATAGAGGAATTATTGATAGTGATTGAAGCGCCTAGTTGCTCTGCAGTTTTTAGTTTCATATCAGACAAATCAGCAACAATTACATCTTTAGCTCCCATGTGCTGAGCTGCAATTTGGGACATCAACCCTATTGGGCCAGCACCTAAAATAATTACGTTTTCATCCGGCTTAATACCTGCTCTATTTGCAGCGTGTAGACCAACCGCAAGTGGTTCAGCTAAAGCTCCTAAATCATATCCCACTTCTTTGGGAATCTTATACACCAATTCCTTTGGTGCTACAATATATTCAGCAAAAGAGCCTGGCCACTTATTAGTTCCTAATAGTGTTTTATTATCACATAAGTTAGAAGTCAAACCCTGACTGCAAGGAAAGCAAATACCACATTTTTTTTGAGGTAAAACAGTAACACGATCTCCAACCTTAAAATCAGTTGTTGAACCAGCTGCTACCACCTCTACTTCGCCAGCTAATTCATGACCCAAAATAGCGGGAGGCTTGCGTCTTGGATGAAAACCTTGATACGCATGAACGTCCGAGCCACAGATGCCTGTCGCTCTAACTCTTATTAATAATTCACCACTTTGCAGCTCTGGTTTAGGTCTATCTTCTATTACTACTTGGTAAGGCGCCTTTAATACTGCTACTTTCATCTAATCACCTCCTTTTTTTGGTGTTTATATATGTCTAATAATTTTGTCATATGATATCAACTTATAGTGCTACCTGTAAATCAATTTCACATAATTTACAAATAGCTTTGATCATTTCGATTGCATTGGGTGGACATCCAGGTACATAAAGACCCTTGTCTTTAAACTTTTGATTACATAAACCAATAATAAGGTTTTTCCCCTTTAAATCTTTAATTGGTTCATCAGTATATAAGGCCAATACTACATTAAGGTCTTTTAATTTTTCCTTTTGTCCCTGCTCTTTAAGATATACGAGGGCACTTAAAATACTAGAATAACATCCAGTACATGCATATTCATCAACAATGTTCACGTTAGGATAATCTTCTATAAAACATTGAAATCGAGGCTTAAAGGGTCTTACATTAATTTCTTCTAATTGCAAACCCTTAATTATTATTTTGCTTTCATCCATAATTCCAAGTTTCTTTTCCGCTGCTCGATTAATATGTCGGATTTTCCGAGGATCAAATCCCATGATTTTTGAACATATTGTGTCTACAGCAACTAGGTCTTTCCCAGCTACAAGAATTCCCATAGGCACACAATCCCGTGGATATTCCCAATTACCCTCCATTCCTACAATCCCATCTACAATAGTTAATGTTGTTTTAACAAGAGAATTTAAATCAGCTACTCCCTCATCAATTCCAAGCTTATGTGTTTTTCTTTTTTCAAGACCCGGTAAAACACCCTTCATATTTTTCAAGCTTAATGTTACACCTGTTCTAATATGTGTCTTCATTACCGGGAGATTTATAAGTATATCTGAATCCAAAACTGTTTTGGCAATTTTCACCTTTTCCATAACCAATGGATTAGGAACATCCATCTCAATTGCCTTATCTTTGTTCAGGTCAACGATATCAATGCCGTACTTATCCTTTATGGGTTCTAACCCTGCTGCTCTAACACAATTTAATGTGTCATTTTGTGTGGCAAAAGCAAAACCTACCCCACAACCCTCGCCTAATACAATGTTTTTTTCATTAAATCCTATTTCCAAGAGTAACTCGGCTAATGCAAAAACTATTCTATTATCAGTTATATGACCACTTCCCGAATGCATGGGATGAACAAGATTTGGCTTTAGCAAAACCCTTTTATTCTTATCAGCAAATATATCTTTCCAAGCGCCAATCATATCTAATAATTTAAAAATATCTTCTTTCAATGGTAAGCTATTATTAACCTTTTCCCGAACATTTAATATTGCTACTTCAGGTTGCTGCAAATAAGTCATCAATTCTTCTCCCTTCATGAAGGATACTAACTAGCTCCATGAGCAGACATTTGTTTCTTTTTGGTATAATGTTTTTTAAGGACAGGCGAAACTAATATGAGTACAGTAACTACCAGCAATAATAAACTTATTGGTCGAGTAAAGAAGATGGTTAGATTTCCATCCGACATGATCACACTTCTCCTGAAATTTGACTCAGCTATTGGCCCCAAAATTAATCCAAGTATAATTGGTCCAAAAGGTATCCCCAGGAAATTTAATATGTACCCTATTACTCCAAAAAAAATCATTATCCATACGTCAAAAATATTATTCTGCAGAGAATATGTACCTACAATACTTAATAAAGTTATTGTCGGAAGTAAATAATACCTGGGAATAGATATTAACCGAGCAAAAAAACCAGCTAGTAAAAGCCCGCAAACTAAAATTCCAAAATTTGCAAAGATTAACGAAGAATAAATACTTTTTATTAATGCGGGGTGTTCTTGAAATAAAAGTGGACCGGGTGTAATATTATGCACCATAAATGCGCCTAGTAAAATTGCAGTTACTCCATCTCCTGGTATGCATAAAGTTAGTAACGGAATTAATGCCCCGCCCGTAGATGCATTATTTGCGCTTTCGGGAGCAGCTATACCTTCAATATTCCCTTTACCAAAGCTATCAGGATCTTTTGAATTGCGCTTTGCCTCATTATAAGATAAAAGAGATGCAATTGGCGCACCAGCTGCAGGAATGGCACCCACTACAGTACCAATAATAGTACCACGCACTATAGTTTTTGCACATTTTTTCATATCGACTAATGAAGGAACTAAGTTTTTCAATTTCTGCTGAAGAACTTTCACAGTTGTTTTATCATTAAGTTGAGCGAGGACTTCAGCCAATCCGAACAGACCTAACAATACCGGCACCAACAATACCCCACTCAAAAGTTCTGTACGACCAAAAATGTATCTTGGATGGCTGCTAATGGGATCCATTCCTACAGTAGCAAGGAATAAACCAATACAGCCTGCAACCAATCCTTTGGGAAGAGAATCGCCGGAAATACTGCCAATAATACTTAAACCAAAAACGGCTAAAGCAAAAAATTCCGGAGGTCCAAAACTCAAAGCAAAATTGGCAACCTGGGGGGCTAAAAATATTAAAACAAAAACACTCGCTGTTCCACCAATAAATGAACTTACAGTTGCCATTCCAATTGCCCGGCCCGCTTCACCACGTTTAGCAAGAGGGTGACCATCAAAATTAGTGGCTATTGCAGCAGGAGTACCAGGAATATTTACTAGAATAGCAGATATTGAACCTGCATAAATAGAACCACAATATACACCTAGTAAAGTTGCAATCCCATTTTCAGGTGACATGGCGAAAGTAAGCGGCATTAATATTGCTACACCCATAGTTGCGGAAAGACCCGGTAAAACACCTACTATCATACCAACTAACAGTCCAAGAAATACTAATAATAACGATTCAAGTCCGACCACAGGATTAATCCCCCCTTAATTAAAGATCTACGTGAAGGAACTCCCCAAAAATAAAATAAATACATATCGTAATAATTACTGAGTAAAATAGGTGAAGTAGGAACTTTTTATCTTTGATGTTCCATTCAGCTCCAGTTAAAAAGATAAAAAGCAGTAAACAGATTACACTGGAAATTATAAACAACTTCAACTTAATTCCAATTGAAAATAGTATAACTGTAATAACACTAGCTATTAATTTTGTAATATCTTTTTTATCCATCTTTGTAAAATCTATGGTTGATGGGCTTTTGGTAAGAATGCCGCCAATTGCAATAATTACACCTAATACTGCTAAAAAGTAAGAAATAACCTTGGGAAATGTCGCCGGACCTACAACTTTGTTCCCTAGAGGAATCGGGAAATGATTACTAGTGACATATATCCAAAGGGCTGCAATTAGAGTTAAAAAGCCTAAAATTACATCTTTGCGCATTAAGTATTTGAACAAAACTCCCACCCCATGTTTAAAAATAGATTTGGAAATATAAACAGCTAAGACCTATTTAACAACGCTCTTACTTGTATATAAATTTCATAAAAACTACACCCTATGCATTCTACTATTAAGTGCTTTAGCGGTGGTTGGCTACCTTAGAAGACGCCAACCACCCGCTACCCTACCCCAACGAACTAAATTAATTACTTAAGTGATTTTGACAGCTCTATAAATTCGTTATATTGTTCATCTAAAAACTTAGCCCACTCAGAAGGATTATATATTTCAATATTACAAGCATTACTATCCATGTATTCTACAAATTTCTGTTTTGCCGCTGCTTTTTTGGCAGCTTCATAAAGAATATTAACAACCTCTTGCGGAGTTCCCTTCGGCGCCATTAAACCTCGCATTGCACAAGCCCTAAAAATTTCTATTCCCTTTTCAGAAAAAGTTGGCACGTCAGGGAATATGTCATACCTATTCTCTCCACCAATAGCTAACACTTGTATTTTTCCAGATTTGACATGTGGAACTGCTTCTGCAACGTCCATCATCCCAACCGGAACATGATCCCCTAAAAGGGCTGGCATCATATCAGCAGTACCTCCACCGAAGGGTACTAATTCAATTTCCGCCCCTATTGCTTTACCAAATGCAATTCCAGCTGTATGCCATGCCCCTCCGGGTGCTGTTACACCTACCTTGAGTTTTCCAGGATTTGCTTTCGCATATTCAACAAGCTCTTCAATTGTTTTCCACTTTGAATTACTATTTACGGCAAGGGCAAAATCATTAATATTTACACCAATTATAGATTCAAATTTATCAGGTCCGATATCAACACCAGTTGCCGTACGCAGAGTAACCAATGGAGTAGCTGCCATCACGATTGTATATCCATCAGGTTTAGCAGTTATAGTATCTTGCAAACCAGTTGCGGATCCAGCCCCACCTTTATTTACCGGTACTATAGATACACCAAGTTCATCTTCCATACCTTCTGCAAGCATACGGGCTACTAGATCTGTACCACCACCAGCATTATAAGGAATTATTAATGTAATTTCTTTTTTGGGAAAGTCAACCTTTTTAGGCTCTGAGGTTTGCGACTCAGGTTGCGACTTAGGCTGGGATTCCTGCTGACCACAACCAACAATTACGAGTCCTACTGATAAAAGTAAAATTATCAATAAATAAACTGACCTTTTCATTACAATAAACCCTCCTTTATTTTTTGTAGTAATTTTCACTTGTAGAGTACCATGCATGGTAATACTTCTCTTGGAACACACCCCCCTCTCACCAGATCATTATTTTACATGTTTTTTGTACAACGAAGCTAAATATCATAAGTATATAAGCTGCCACACTAGAAAAAAGACAAAATTTTATAAATAATAATTTTATTTTAAATTTCAATATATTGATTATTCAAAATAATAAAGTTCCTAAAATACTAAACAGGTAAGTGCCCCTTATTTAGCTAATTATTAGATGTTGCCCCATTAGACTAGATAATCAAATTTTATTTTGAGAGATCAAACTTTGCAAACTTTTTTAAATTAATTTATTCCTTAAGCCCTCGAACGATTTTTTCGGCTACTAATTCAGCTACCCGATTCTGAGCATCACTAGTCCAAGCTCCTAAATGAGGGGTGATTAAGAAGTTATTAAGATCAAATAATTTGGAATGTGGAATTTTCTGTTCAGGGGCAGGCTCATTCTCCATTACGTCACTACCAGCTCCACCCAACTTTCCGTCCGCAAGCGCCTTATATAGGGCTTCCTCATCTACTACTCCGCCCCTACTCATATTTATTAGAAATGCTCCTTTTTTCATCTTTGCAATTTGATCATAAGATATAAAATGATACGTTTCTTTTGTTAACGGTGCATGTATTGTCATGATATCTGCAACTGTAATTAGTTCATCTAAGGAAACCAATTTAATATCTTGTGGAACATTATTTTGAGATACGTAAGGGTCAAAAGCCATTACTTTCATTTTAAATGCATTAGCTATTTCCGCTACACGTAAACCTATTCTTCCCAGCCCTATGATACCAAGGGTTTTGCCTGACAATTCACCACCCATAAAAAGAAACTTATTCCAATCATTATCATCTCTAACATTTTTACTGGCAGCCCAAACATTCCTATATAAATTTAACATATGGGCAAAAGTTAGTTCAGCTACCGATTCTACATTGCCTCCGGGGATATTATAAACTTTAATATTTTTTTGTTTTGCATACTCAACATCTATATGATTCAATCCTACTCCTGGCACTGCGATTACTTTTAGTTTTGCACCTTTATCTATTACTTCTTTATCAACAGGTGTGTTACCCCTTACCATAACCGCATCATAATCTGCAATAACTTCTACTAAACCAGACTTATTAATTTCAAATTCTTTCGTCACTTCACATTCCTTTTCCAGTATTTTTATACCAACCTCTTCCAAAATGTCAGCAAGTAAAACTTTGTACATAACATTCACTCCTTATCAATTCGCAAAATTGTAGATACCCCAAAAAGCTCTATCTAATAAATTGCTAGTTTTAAATTTCCAGGGAAATAAAGACAGAATACCGTTATCCACGTTTAAAGTTCCGCAATAAACGAATCACCACCCCATGATTTCGGTAAGCGACATTCCACTTTCCAGATCTTTAATCATAATATTCTGCATTTATTCAAATTTTCCTCCTAAAATTAAAAATAAATGTAAAATTTTATTACAAAATTAGCCTAAGAAATTAGCTCGGACAATGTCACATAGAAATTTTAATGCAACGAGAAACTGAGAAGATAATTGTAGTTATTCCGAAATAATTGTCAAAAAATAGCGCTTTTTGGAATTTCCCTTTCAATAGAGTTGCTTTCAATAAGTACTATTTACTTTTATTACCTACTGTCTCGGATTATCTCTGGAAACAATTAATAATTCATTATGCCCTAAAATTTCAGCTTTAGTTTGCACTCCCGAAGCTACATCCAAAACTTGTTGGAGTAAATCTTCTCCACATTCTTCAATTGTCTTTTCCCCCTCTATAATGGGCCCAGCATTAAAGTCTATGTTATCGTTCATCATTTCGAATGTGTGCGGATTTCCAGTTACTTTAATTACCGGTACAGTCGGGAAACCTGTGGGCGTCCCTCTACCCGAAGTAAACAAGACAATTTGAACTCCAGATGATACCATGCCCGTTACACATTCTCCATCATGTCCATGCGAATCCATTAAATATAAGCCCTCACCCTGTAGACGCTGACCATATTTGAGAACGCCATCAATTTGTCGACTTCCTGATTTAAGTATATTTCCCAAAGCTTTTTCGACAACCGTACTTACCCCACCATCCATATTGCCAACACTTATTAATGCGCCTCTTTTTTCGAATCTTTTATCCTGTCCGCCATTTCTTAATATTTCTTCCCAACGATTTACTACCGCAAAAATTTCATCAGCCACTTCCTTAGAAGCTGCTCTACGCATCAAAATATGCTCCGCCCCAAGTATTTCAGTAATCTCTGTAAAAATGCATGTGCCACCCGCACGTATTATACTATCGGAAATAAAACCCAACACTGGATTGGCAGCAATTCCAGAGGTAGCATCTGTACCCCCACACTTAAGACCAATCTTAAGGCTACTGGCGGGGACCTTCTGCCTTTTCAGTCTGCCAATATTATCAACCAATATTCTTGCAAGCCTTGTTCCTTTTTCAATTGTCTTAAGGCTTCCTCCCTCTTTCTGTATAACAACCATTTCTACCGGCTTACCCGAACTGGCAATACCATCGGCAAGTTCGCAAGGCTGAAAACGTTCACAACCTAAACCCACAACAAGAACAGCTCCAACATTCGGGTGTAGACCTAGTCCCTTTAAAGTATTGGCAGTTTGCTCAAAATCCACTCCTATTTGTCCACATCCAACTGCATGAGTCAATGCTATTGCCCCTTCCACTTGATTGGCAATTTGTTCTGCTACCTTATTTGCACAGTATACTGAAGGTAATATAGCTAAATGATTTCTAACCCCAACTTCATCGTTATTCCTTATATATCCTTCAAAGTACATTTCTATCCCCCTATCCAAATTACTTTTTTTACTTGCCTCTTTCGCTTGCTATATTATGCGTATGCACCCATTGTCCCGCCTTTATATCCTGAGTAGCAAAACCTATATCTTCACCATATTTAATTATCCTATCCTGTTTTTTAATATCTTGAACTGCAACTTTATGACCAAATGGAATCTTCTCTTTTAGAATAAAGCAAATTGATTTACCCTTTACTTCTAGATGAATTTCTTTACCAATCATGTTAAGTTCAGTTAATGCAACAGAAACATTATCCTCTAGGCTTAGGAGATAAATTTGTCTTTTCAAAAGTTTCACCCCCTCGATGTTAATTTCTTAACTTTCAACTCATTAGCTAAGCTGTCAAGATCCTCAACAATCTTATCCTCCAAGGGAATACCAAACACCTTTCTTTGTTTTACTTTTTCAATACTCTTTTCACCCGGAATAAACACACGTTCAAAACCTGCAAGAGAAGGTGAATTTTTAAGATTCTGAACCATTTCGTCCATTCTAGCTTTAAACCTATCTAAAGAGAGAAATTTATCTATATTAATAGCAAGCATAAGCGTCCCATTCCGTTCCGAGTCAGTAAGGACCTTAGATAAGATTTCGATGGCCAAAGCAAGTCCATAACCCTTCGCCCCCGCCATGGGAAGTATTGCACCGGCAAGCGCTTCTGCAGGATCACTAGTTGGATTACCATCTTTATCTATACCCCAACCAATCGGTATCTTCTCCCCACGCTTAGCAGCCAGGATAACCTTGCCACGGGCAACCACACTTGTGGAAGCATCAAAAATAAATGGCGGTTCATTTCCACAAGGTACAGCGACAGCAAGAGGATTAGCACCAACCATAGGCTTTTTCCCGCCGTACGGAGTAACATTAGGAGCAGCTGTACTGATGGCAATACCTACCATGTCTTTTTTTAAAGCCATCATAGCATAATAAGCTAACATCCCTGTATGATTTGAATTCCTAAGTGCTACGCAATAAATACCTGTTTCAGCTTTTTGCAAACAAAGTTCCATAGCTTTTACAGCACTAATAAGCCCAAGAACATTACCTCCATCAATAACTGCCGAACTCACAGTTTCCTGTAAAACTTTTATCTCTTGGTGTGGTTCAATAAGCCCTTTTTCGAAATGTTCTTTATACATAACCAATCTAGATACTCCATGGGAACTTACACCCCTAAGATCTGCCTCTACTAAAACATCCGCGGCAATACGGGCGTTTTCAGGACTAACACCACAACGGGTTAATACTTCGCAACCAAACTCAAACAATTGTTCATTTGTAAATAGCTTCTCATTCATTTTCCTTCTCCTCTCTAAATTATATTCTTTCAGCTATATTTAAGGACTCAGCTAATAAATTAAGGTCATTTATAACCTTTTCATCTAACCCAATACCCTTTTTAAGCCCTTCCTGCATACGGTTGTGTTCAATTTCACCAGGCAAATATATTTCATCAACATTAGGAGCTGCAGGCGACCCCTTTATCTCATTAATTAATTCCTCGATCCGTTCTTCAAATTGTTTTAGCGACATAAAATTATCTATTCGAAAAACACTTATAAAAGCCCCCAAATTTAAAGGTGTCTCAAAATCTTCAGTCATAGATGGAACTTTCGATCCAAAATTGGCTCCAGTTAACACCCCAGCTAATATATCTACCAAAAGCGAAAGACCATATCCCTTTGGGCCACCAAAGGGAAGAACTGTTCCAAATCTAGCCTTTTCCGCATCTTCCGTTGGGTTTCCATCCTTATCCAGCGCCCAGCCTAATGGAATTTTATCTCCTTTTTTTGCTGCCAAGAGTATTTTCCCCCTGGCAACAGTGCTTGTAGCCATATCTAGGACAATTGCCGGGAACCTACCCGCAGGCACTCCTACCGAGATAGGATTTGTCCCCAGAATAGGCCTTATACCTCCCCATGGGGCCATATGAGCCGAAGCATTACCAACACAAAATCCTATCATACCTTCTTTAGCAACTTTCAGTACATAATCAGCACAAATGCCTATATGATTTGTATTCTTTATTCCGACCATGCTTTGCCCATTTTCCTGGGCTATGGAAATAGCCCTATTTACGCCATCAGTCACATTAATTTGCCCTAGCCCATTATCTCCATCAATCAAAACTGTCGTGGAGGTTGATTTTATAACCTTTGGATTTGGATTGGGATTAATTAATCCAAGCTGAATCCTTTTTATATAGACAGGCAACCTAGCCACACCGTGAGAGGAAACACCACGCAAGTCCGCAGTTACTAAATTATCTGTAACTAATTTTGCATTTGCTTCAGATACACCTACGTGCATTAAAATTTTGTTGCAAAAGGCTTTAATCTCAGTGTGCATATATTCCAAATTAGCCACTCCCCCAGTTTTATAAATTTCAAAGAAGTACCTCTTGCCAGCATCAAACTAGCTTTTGTTTCAAGTAATATCACCTCCTCCTTTTGATCAGTTTTCACTCTAAGCTAATCATTGCTGTTATTAATACATCACCTGCGAGCATTTCCGAAAATGGCTATTCCATTTTTCACTGTATCTCAAACCATTTTCATTGATATCATTCTCCTTATTACGGTATTATCCTTCCTGTATATTTCGGATAATTAAAATAAAATCTTCACCATCTTTTGCCTTGTGATTAATGCATGTGTCTTGCAACAAGTTCCATGGGGTGTTTTAAATACATGGCTTTCTCATTTCCCAAAGATGTGACAACCGCATCATTTATGAAGTACATATCAATGTGACTATGTTTGCTTTGCTTGTTTTTGTAGAAATTATTTTTTAATTCGTTATTTTTCGGAATAAGGGGTATGGTTCAAAAAAAAACATCCCACTATATGTAATACAATTCCATCATCCTAAAAACCCTAACAAATTTAGTTTTTACCTCTTTTTGAAGTTACTACTTGCAAACTATGAGGAAGTACAATAATCTTTGCATTCTTCCCATAATGATTTAAACCATATTCCAATGCATCACTTACATTGTTCATGGCTTTCATGTGCATTTTCTCTACAATTTCTGGAGTCTTTGAGTCAGTAATACAAACTTTAGCATGTCTTAATGTCAATGCCATCAAATAAGCTCTTTGCCCTCCAGCAAGATACCCGTTTTGCTGGATGTCTAGTATTATATTTTCAATATTTTCAGCACTTTGCATAATGTGATAGAACCTTTGTTCTCCTAATCCTCGCCCTGCCCCCTCTTCCGTCTCGGCAGGGGTAATAATGAGTCCACCCTTTTTTACAGCAGGGTAATTACTAAAAGCTATACAACTAGCACCCCTAGTTGCTTGATATAAATTTGCGTCTTTCGGAAAACCAATACCTGCTATAGCTATATCAGCCTGCTCTTCAATTTCTACCTGGTAGACTTTTTTAGCAATTTCAATACCCTGATAATAGGCCTCTTTAAAACAACCGGCTACAACCCCAGCTATTTCTCCTTTATCATTCAAAATAGCATTAAGTATAAATCCCAACCCAGCCATTTCGGCTATTTCCATTGCATTTTCGTGAAATATGTTCTCGCATATATTGCCAATTTGTGTATTTGGGTGATCAAAAACTTCAGGCCTATGCTGAAACATAATTGTTTCTTCTCCGGCAACTCCAATTGCAATACTTTTTCTACCCCCACTAAATCCGGCATAAAAATGAGGTTCAATTACTCCTGTGCTGATAAGCAAATCAGCATTTGCTGCAATCCTATTAATCCACACAGGGCAGCCAAAGCTAGTTTTACCTAAAAATAACTGCTCACTTTTCTCATTACCTACGTGATTGATAATCTTATATCTTTCAACAATATCTTTATTTAGCCGCTCAATTAGCTCATTCTTAGTATTTGGTCTATGAAGACCTGTCGCAATAAGAATTTTTATATGCTCAGGTTTAACTTTTGCTTTTTCTAGCTCAGTTAATATAGCCGGAACCAATAAGTGATCAGGAGTCGGCCTAGTAATATCTGTAATGACAATAACTACACGTTTTTTTCCTCTCGCTAATTCTATTAGAGGTTTACTATTAGTTGGATTTACCAACACATCTCTAATTGCTTTGGCAGGGTTATCTAAAATCTGAATAACTTGCGGTTTAAGTACTCCTAACAAGTTTTCATCCGGTATTGCAAGTTCTATTTCTCTTTTATTTAACGGAATTTTTACAATTGCCATATCATTACTCCTCTAATTAAAACTCTCATTTAATATATAAAAGGGGAGAGTTTTTCTCCCCTCTACACCCATCCGTTCCTTAAAAACAATTAGACTTGTCAGCACATCTGATGTTCTGTACGATTGATAATTTCATTTTGAAGGTCCGGACTCAGCTCAGTAAAATATGCACTGTATCCAGCTACTCTTACAATTAAATTGCGATATTTTTCAGGCTCCTTTTGCGCTTTTATCAAAGTGTCTTTGTTAATAACTGCAAATTGAATATGCCACAGTTTCAAATCTACAAATGTCCTAATAAATGCCATTAAATCTCGAGTTCCTTTTTCTCCCGTTAAAATCTGAGGACTAATTTTAATATTTGTCAAGCGAGATAGACTATTATTATATAAATTGCTTTTTGCCTTAGCTATTGATAGTAAAGTTACCAAGGGACCTTCCGTGTCACGACCTTGCGTTGGTGAGATGCCCTCTGACAAAGCTTCCCCAGCTTTTCTACCATTTGGTGTAGCATTCATTTTACGCCCCATCGCGACATGAGTAGTGACTGGAACATGCTTTAAATTCTGAGGGCCGTTAGGTGTTCTGTATCTTCTGACAACATCACAAATTATTTCATCCGCTTGACGAGCAACCTCAGTGGCAAAATCATCATTGTTTCCATACTGAGGTGCATTCAGCAGTATTTGTCTTAGCCTTTCATGGCCTTCAAAATTTGCTTCTAAAGCTTTTTTTAATTCATCTAAGGTAATTTTCTTTTCTTCAAATATTAATTTTTTTATCGCAGCCAAAGATTCCACAACAGTACCAAATCCTATTACACTTAAATTTCCTGTATCTTTGGATAAGCCATGCCCACGGATTGGTTGATGGATATCAGTTAAAGATTCCACACAAGCATCATTTAGCATTGACATAAAAGGTGCTGCAAGGCATGCTGCATTTGATATTTCCAAAGCCGCTTGACGTTTATAGTAATGCTGCACTAAGAAATCCCATGCTTCCGTAAAGTTTTGCAACAAATCCTCATAAGTCTTAATATCAGTTGCTTTTATTGAGGGTGCCATTAACTTTTTCTTTGTACCATCAATATCAACAACACCGTCATTCATTGCCATTTCTAATGCAGCCGGTGTATTAAGATTACAGCCGACAGCCATATATGTGTCAATATCAAGTAATCGAACCTCAGTACAACCACAGGGAACATAATCTCTAACTTCCTGAATAGAAACACCATTTTGCAAAATAAACGGAATTATTTCTTCATCATTTAAAAGTTTGGGGAAACCTGTGCCTTCTTTGATTAATTCTACAATTGCACGAAGGAGTCTATCGGGTGTTCGAGAATGTACACGAACAGACAAATCAGGATAATGTAACGGGAATTCTTTTTTTGATCTAAGAATTAAGTAGGTTAATTCATTTGTAGCATCATGCCCATCTTTTGTTTGTCCACCAAGGACTGTCTGCTCAAAGTGACAATAACCTTCAAAATAATTCTGTGTAGCAGTTATATTAAATGGTACATAGTTAGCTATTTTAAACCATAGACATTCCATTAATTCCAAGGCTCTTTCTTCATCTATAACCCCAGCCTGATAATCCTTGTTAAAAGTTGAATACATATATTGATCAAAGCGCCCTAAAGAAATAACACCCACAGTAGGTTGTTCTAATTTATAAGCAGTTTGCACAAACCACTGACATTGTAATGCTTCCCAGAAACTACGCGCAGGATGGGCAGGTACCCTTTCACAATTTCGGGCAATCATTTCCAGTTCCTCTTTGCGCTTAGGGTCCTTTTCTTTCAGGGCCAACTGCCTGGCTTTGTTTGCATAGCGAGTAGCATAACCCATTATTCCATCACAAACAATAATTGCTGATTGTAAAAATGCCATTTTCGAATAATCACTGTCAGGAACTTTATTTAAACGCTCCTGCATTTCTTTCTTAATTTCCAAAATTCCTTTGTCAATTACTTTTTTGTAATTACCAGCCCAATTCAAAGTAGTATTTATATTGGCGTTATCTTGTAATAGTCCAGCCGAGCCCCAATTATCATTACCATAAATAACTTCTCTGGTATCTGGAGGTAGCATCGCAAGATATCTTTCATGTGCACTTTTACCCTTCCAATAGGGTATAACCTTTTCTTTTATGACTTGAATATCTTCATCACTTATTTGAAAAGCTTTGCTTTTTTGAGCTCCTCTTAAAGCTTTTTCAAACCAAGGACCACGAACTTCTGGAAAAAGAATTGAATGTCTTCCGGCACCACCACAAGTACCAACTATTAATTCATTATCTTCGATAACTACATCAATATGATTAAGAACGTAGTTTAAAGCTTTAGCCCTCCTGATATTCATAGGATAATTTTCTGTTTGCGACATAGATTCGGTAAAAAGAACAGCTCTTTGGATATCAATTCTCGGGATTTGATCCCTAAAATTAGAAAGGAAACCATTAATCCGTTGTCTTGGACTCAGTTGTCCTGCTCCACTTTCAATTCTTTTTTCCTGTTCAGTCAAACAACAAGCGTTCATGGCCATAAACTTCCTCCTTCATTATATTTATTTTTTTGCTACAAAATTTAATAAAAACTATTCTTTTTATTAAAGAAAAGACCCAATAAAGCACATGTAATAATACATATGCTTTATTGGGTCTTAACTTGTTTACCGACATCAATCTCTAAAATTGACACCTGCAAGCCATCCCTAAATATATTCAATCATCAAAACTTATAAATACTTTGCATTTTGAATGAATGCCACCAAGATACTGTTTGTGTTAATCTAAATTTAAAGCTCTTTCCTTGTACCTTTCTACAGCATTTTTTATAGCCCGTATTAACGCACCAGTAGTAGAGAGGCATATCTTTTCTTTAATCTCTTTAAATAGAGGTTCTAAGGAATCATTTAAACAGTATCCATTAACTAATTCTTCTAAACAAGCTTGTGTTAATGGCGATAATAGATTAAAATTAGTTTCTACTATACAATTGGTTTCAGTATCAATAAGAAGTTGAACAGTCATAGTCTGATATACAGTTACCTCTTTTGGCGGTTTAGCACTACCCCCAACTAAGATGCGGCCATCCATTCTTTTCATTGATTCTTCACCTTATATTCTAAATTTTATTAAAATTATAGCATACCCCCTTAAGGAAATAAAGTTCTAACTAAAAAAGCTTCTTATAGTCCTTATACCTTTTTCCGAAGGTTTAACATTTTTCGAATTCGCTGATTCAATTCATAAATCGGTTCTTTTTCAAGCGATCCAATACCTTCTAATTTATATGTCATTCCAAGTTGCAGATATTTTGAACTTCCATATCCATGATAAGGCAATAGTTCATAATCATTCAAATTATCTAGTCCATCTAGAAACTTAACTATATTAATAATATCCTTCTCTTGATTATTAATATTTGGTATAACAGGTGTACGAACAATAATTTCAATATCAGGAAATTTTTCAGTTAATTTTTTAATGTTTTGTAAAATAACTGAATTATCAACACCTGTATAATTATTATGCTTTTGTTTATTCAATATTTTGATATCATAAAAAATTAAATTACACCACCTCGCTACCTGTTCGAGCCTCTCCCAAGGAGCATATCCAGTAGTTTCAATAGCTGTATGAACTCCCACAGTTTTATATTTCTTTAATAAGGCGGTTACAAAGTCCGCCTGTAATAAAGGTTCTCCACCACTGATTGTGACACCTCCGTTTGACCTCCATGTATCTGTCTGGTTTTGGGTTTTTTTAAAAACTTCATCAACTGTCATATCTGTTCCAAAAACGTGCAAAGCTTTAGAACAACAAATATTTACACATTTCAGACAATTAATACACTTACTTCTATCCATCTCAATATTATTTTTTCCATTAATAGTAAATACCTCTTGAGCACATTCCTTAACACAGTAGCCACATGATTCTACACCTATACATCTCTTGCTATTATATGCTAATTGGAAACTCGGTGACTGCGTTTCTGGATTGGAACACCAAATACATTTTAATGGACATCCCTTCATGAAAACCAAATCACGAATGCCAGGTCCATCGTGAACAGAATATTTTTGAATATTAACAATACGTCCTGTAAGTTCTTTCATAACCATCACCCCAACTTTTTTTAAACTCAACTCTACTGAACTTTTTTTAATTAAAACAATTAAATTCAATACAATTATTTAGTTAGAAAAACTAAAAAAGCTCAAATATGCGCCTAATTATTTTCTCATAACGCACATTTGAGCTTTGACTTATTTTATAGCATCGATGCCTATACATCCTTGCCAGTAAGTCCCTCAAATTATTATTTTTTATTAAATTCATTATATTGTGGGTTTCTTGTTTTGTCAATTTCTACGAACCTGAGAAACCTTAAATTACAAACAATATAAGATCAAACAACTAATCTCACCCAATTATATCTTTATATATACTATCATACTACATTAAACCCAAGCGAGGCCACAGGGTCAATGCCATGCCACCATAAACAATTGCCGATACCAAACTCATAAAAACCCCTGCAGTTACGAGGTCTTTTGCCTTGTAATAACCAAAACTGTAGGTAATAATATTTGGTACAGTCTCTATTGTTAAAATAAAACCTAGAAGGCTTGATAATCCGCCAACCATTGCAAAAACTAATGGATTTATGCTTAGTTGTTGGCAGAATTGAATAACTAAAGGTACCATTAATGCAGCAACTACCGATGAGTTGGCTACAAACAGATGTAATACATGTGCCAAAATGACAATACTAAAAACAGCCAAGAAAGGCACAGTAAATAAAACTGCTAACCATTCCCACTTAATTAAAATGCTACTTATATCACTTATTGCGCTACTTTGACTAATTATTGACATTGTTGATAATACACCGCCAATAAAGATTACTGATTGCCAATCAATTTTAAGCAACTTGTTCCAAGAAGTAAAACCTGGACCAGGGAAACACATCAAAATAGGACAAAGTAAAGCTGGTACTGATGTCGGAAACCCGTGCCAAACCTGTGTCATCCATAGTAACACTGTTACAGTCAAAATTAAAATACACTTAAACTCTTCATTAGTTAATTTTCCAAGCTCGGCTAGATCTTTTCTAACTACCTCTATGCCTCCCGGAATTTCTTTCACCTCCGGCGGCAAAAGGCGAAGAAGAATTAACCAAGCACAAAACAATAATATAATTGAAGCTGGCAAGAAATGAACCAACCACTGAAAATAGGTAATTGATACTCCTAGGTACATCTTAATAAGATCTACCGTAATAATATTTATTAAAGCACTAGGCATAATTCCAACAGAACTAATCAGGGCACTATAAGCCAGCGTTAAGAATAGCAGTGCTTTAATATTTGTACTTTTTGGCAATTCACCTAATCTGTCTATAATTGCCATTACGGGTGGTACGAGTAAAAAAATTTTTACAGAACTACCTGGTATAAAAAAACTAAAAACAAACATGGCTACTATAATACCCGCCAAAACTCCCGGTATAGTACTCCCGAATCGTACTAAAAGTATATATGCGAGACGTTTGCCCAGTAGTGTTTCATTAACCCCTTGCGCCATCATATATCCACCAAGACATAAAAATACACCATTAGATGCAAAGCCACTTACTGCTTCCTCAAACGTGGCAATGCGCGAAAAAACAAAACCTAATAACAAAATAATAGAAGTCATTGATACCGGAATAGGCTCCATTACCCATAGGACAATAGCCATGCCAATTAGTCCAAAAACAATTCTTATCTGTGGAGAAAAACTATCCGGCAAAAACACCATTACTGCTATTAATATAATTATTGCTAGGATAAATGCCAGAAAAACGAACCGAAAAGATTTATTATTATTTTCCATTTCAAGTGCCTCCAATCAAACAACAAGAAAAACCATAATAGAGTCTTTAATGATAAGTAAAAAACTCGATACACCTATTAGTACATCGAGCCTTTTACTTACTTAAATATAGCCATTTAAAAAAGGGGGGCAGTAGAACTTTTTTGCTATTTACTTTATTCTTACAGTCCTGCGAAAGCAAGAAGCTTTTTGTATGCTTCAAATTCCCATTCGAGATATTTAACTAAATCCTCAGTATTCATGTAGTTAACCGTTGAACCCGTACTTTCCATATATTCAGGATATTCTTTACTTTCCACAGCTGCTTTTAACATATCATGCAGTTTCTTCACCACTTCAGGAGGAGTACCTTTAGGAGCATAAAATGCCCTTACTGCCTGAGCCGTTATATCCGGATAACCTAATTCAACCATAGTAGGTGCATCCGGTCCTAACGCACTTCTATCTCTTCCCAGTGAAACAAGTACCTTGAACTCGCCAGTTTTCAAACCAGATAAGGCTTCATTAGGCGCAATAGCTATCGCATCTACTTGTTTTCCCAAAAGAGCCGGTGCCGCGGGAGCTCCACCTGTCCCACTTGGAATAATATTCAGATCTAGATTCAGGGCATTTTTCATAGCCAACGCCCCTACTTGCCAGAGCCCACCTGCAGCACCTGTCTGAACTTTCAATCTTTTTTCTTTAGCTGCAGCAATAAAATCCTCCAGTGTATTCCAACCGGAATCGCTGCGCACTATTAGTGCAGCTGGGTCAGTATTAACTGCAATAATTGGCTCAAAATTTTCATAGTTTAGTTCAGTATGCCCCATATGTTTGAGAACAGAAATATTTGAAGTAATAAACAATAAATTGTAACCATCAGGGGTAGATTTGGCTATATTCCCCATAGCTAGTGCACCAGCACCACCAATATCATTTGTACAAACCCAGTTTACTCCGGAATTCTTTTCAGCTAATCCAGCTAATATTCTACCTACTTGATCAGTACCCCCACCGGCGCCAAATGGTATAGAAATGTTTATATTTCTTTTAGGAAAATCAACTTCTTTTTTTTCTTCTACTTGTTTATTCTCTGGTGCTTTTTCTTTTTCTTGGACGTTATTATCTTGAGTATTACCACAAGCTGCTATAAAGACTAAGCCTATTATCAAAATAATACTTAATAATAAAGATTTTTTTAGAACCTTAGACATTCTATATACCTCCTTTTTTAGAAACCTTTTTCCTGCAAAGTGAACCCACCTAGAATTATGCCCCCCACATAACATCTTTGAAAGCTAAGTTCAAAGTGCTATCAACCTCCTCTCACATTGTTACTTCTATACTATTATTTCTTAGCTCAGTCATTTACCGCAATATCTTTTAAACTTTTGTTTTTTATTTTAGGTGCTATAAACATGAGTAATAAAATAATCCACAAAACCGCACTAATAGGTCTGGTAAATAGTTGAAGTATATCACCTTCAGCTAATTGCAAAGCAATCCTTAAATTCAATTCAAATATCGGCCCAAGAACAATTCCCAAAATCATCGGAGCTATGGGGAATTGATTTTTTCTCATGTAATATCCTATTACCCCAAATATTAACATAACCATTACATCAAATAATCGATTTGCATAAGCAAAGGAACCCACTATACAAAATAGACTGATTATTGGCATAAGTAAATTTTTAGGAACTGTAATAGCTTTCGCAAAAACTTTCGCACACGACATCCCTAAAATTATTAAATATAAATGGGCAACTAGCAAACCAAAGTATAGCGCATAAATAATTTCAGGATTATCTCTATAAAGCAATGGACCAGGTGTTAAGTTATGAATCATAAATGCACCAATAAGAATTGCCGTTATTGCATCTCCCGGAATTCCCAATGTTAAAAGAGGAATAAACGCCCCCCCTATAGCAGAGTTATTTGCCGATTCGGGAGCTGCTATTCCCTCAGGGATTCCTGTGCCAAATTTTTCAGGATATTTTGAAATTCTTTTGGCTTCGTTATAACCAAGGATAGACCCAATTGCACCGCCAGCTCCGGGTAGGGCTCCAATAAAAGTTCCGATTCCAGCACTACGTAGAACAACCTTCCAGATTACCTTTATATCTTTTAAAGTTGGCCAAAGTCGACCAATTTTTTGAGTAGCCGTTACTCCCTGCATCTCTTTTGTAGTAAGCTGAGTTAAAACCTCCGCAATACCAAAAAGTCCAATCATAATAGGAATATAGGAAATCCCTGCAAATAACTCCTGTGAACCATAGGTAAATCGAGGGACACCTATTATAGGATCCATCCCTATACAAACTACAAATAGACCGAGCCCAGCAGATATAAAGCCCCTGACAAGAGATCCTTGCGAAAGTGCAGCTACAACACTTAGTCCAAAACAGCAAAGCGCAAAGTATTCCGCCGCTCCAAACTTAAGTGCAAACCTCGCAAGAAAAGGAGCTACGGTCAATAGGACACAAACTCCAAACATACCTCCAAAAAATGAAGAAACCGTTGCTAAGCCGAGTGCTCTCCCAGCTTCACCCCTTACTGCCATTGGGTTTCCATCTAGTGCAGTCATTAATGCCGATGGGGTCCCCGGAATGTTTAGCAATACAGCAGATATAGATCCACCATATATACCACCTATATATATTCCGGTTAACATCATCAAACCATTGATAGCTGACAAAGAAAAGGTAAATGGTGTAAGGATGGCTATTGCCATGGTTGCTGTTAAACCCGGTATCGCACCAACTATGATTCCAAAGAACATTCCAAGAAGACATAATATTAGTGCTTCCGGGGTGAAAGCCAAGCTGAAACCCGCTAATATATCTGGATTCATAGCAATCTCCTTTCAAATTCTTAAAATATTAAAGATACGGAATAAACTTACCATGCGGAAAAGGAACACGTAAAAGAACCGCAAAAACATATCCTATGATACCTACAGTAACCAGAGAAATTATTGCTGCCTGCCATAATTTAACTGCTCTGAGTGCAATAAATAGGCTAACCAAAAAAACAAAACTTGTAATATAAAAACCAAACAAAACAATCAGATACCGATAGACAATAATAGAAGCTATAACACCTATCAGCCATATAGACTCGGTCGATATTATTTTCTGCAAAAAGCCGGAACTAAAATTAGTAGTTTTATGTATTTTGGCGGTATTTTCATTTTGCCGAATTGTTTGGTATAAAAATACTATAGAACATATCAATAAAAAAACACCCACCAACCCCGGGACAAGACCCGGAGTTACCATATCTATAGCTTCCGCAAGACCCTTAAGATGGTACGAATAATAAATTACATATAAACTGAAAAATATTAATACTATAGCAATAACGGAATCTTTTTTTAAAAGTTTATGAATCAACAAAATCACCTCTAAACATATTTGTATCGCGAGTGAATTTTTTTACTAATAAAGTATTATTTCGAGATATCCAATTTAGTTTCCAGGAACTGTTTATCTTGGTACTAAAGAACCTTTGATAAAATTAGATGCTTCAATTTCACCGGCTGCCATTTTGAGGGCTTTCTCCACATCTTCAAAACCAAACTCATGGGTGATTATTTCTTCAAAGGGATACTTATGTGACTGAGCTAATTTAATTCCCTTCAGCACTGACTGATAGTCATAACTATAAGCTCCATGAATCTTTATCTCCTTCCAAGCAATCTCATCTGATACAATATTTATTGTTTTTCCACCATTTATACCTGCCAAAACAACAGTCCCTAATGCTTTTACCAGATTAATAGACATTTCAGTAGCACTTGCGGCACCAGTAACATCTACTACTAGATCAGCCATTTTTCCATCAGTAATCTCTTCTACCACTTTAACTGCATTATTTTTCTCTACATTTATTAGATAGTCAGCGCCCATTCTTTTTGCTACCTCAAACCTGTAGTCATCTCTGGATAAACCTGTTGCAATAATTTTTTGAGCACCCAACTCTTTCGCCGCAGCAATAGATACAAGCCCTTGAGCCCCAACTCCCTGAATAACTACAGTATCACCCATGGAAACACCACCAACACTTTCAACCCATCTAATTCCATTACTTATTACAGAACAGATTAGTGATGCTACTTCCGGATTGAGGTCAGTTATTTTATGTACAACCGCATTAGGATGAAGATACATGAATTCCGAATAAGCACCCCATAAATAAGGTGGTACATTTGATGATACTTTGCAACCATAACCTAATGAACTTTTACACAACCTATGTTTTCCGGATAAACACATTTCACAATGACCGCAACCAAATGACGTTTCTACAATAACAGTATCACCTTCAACTACTCCCCATCTTTTTGATGCTCTGTCACCAATCTCATCAATCGTCCCAACCATTTCGTGTCCCAAAATCAAAGGGAAATTCCTGCGCCGTTCTACCTCTCCACGAAAAAAATGAGGATCTGATGCACATATGCCTGTTTTAATAACTTTCAGCAAAGCATCGTCTTCACTAATAGCTGGGCGCGGGAACTTTTTCATCCTTATTTTCCCGGGTTCTTCTACTACCAATGCTCTAATTTGTTGCATTTTGGATTTCCTCCTTTCGTATTTATATAGCCTCTCGGAAATTCGAGAGTTTTGTGGTTCAAAGCACTTGACCTTGACCAACTTTTTATTACACAAATTTCCATAACAAAAAATTAAGCACTTGGGAACCTGACCAACAATTTCAAATCCCATCAATACGAGCTTTTGCAGAAAATCTTTAAGGAGTGCTTGTCGTCCCCTCCGCCAAGTTGGGACCTTTAAAATGTTAAGCTAGCCTTTACAGAAAGTTGATTTGCGATTGCCAATAAATGAGAGTCTATAATTATAGTCCCCGTAAGCATAGCGACCCTGAGGCTTCCTGGGTCTGGGACAGTTATTGGGAAGAGTATTTGTATTGAAGATTTTCATGATATAGCTTTTCATATACCTTGAGGATACTCGAGGAATCCTTTTCCCCGAACCCCATAGCTATCGCAAGTTGTTGCATCTGCATAGCTATAGAGGGAAATAAAGATACTCCTTTTTCATCCTGAGCCATTTTAAGAATCAAACCCAAATCCTTATGCGCTATATTAACTGTAGCCTTTAAGTCAAAGGTTCCATTCGCAATTCCAGGCGCTCTATTGTTAAGAATGTAACTATAAGCTGAACCTTTTAGTAATATTTCTAGTAGTAAATCAGTTTGTAATCCTCCTTTTTTGGCCAATGCCAAGGCTTCACACGCTACAACGAGATTAACGTGTGAAATATAATTATTTATCAACTTAGCTTTCGCCCCAGTACCTATTGAACCAACATGATAAATATCTGATCCAATAACCGAAAAAATATCTTGGCAATTTTCATATAATTGTTTTTCTCCACCTACTAGGATCAGTAATGTTCCTGCTTTTGCCCCACCTGGTCCACGAATAACAGGAGCTTCAAGATATCCAACTTGTCTCTCTTTTAAGGTGCGCTCCATTTCAATAGATGTTTGCGGAGCAACTGTCGTCATGTCAACAACTATACTATCCGACTTTAAGCCGTTTATTAAACCATTAGACCCAAGTATAATGTCCTTTAATGCTTCATCATTTAATACGATAGTAAATACATAATCAACTTGTTCAGCTAACTCTTTAGGACTTTCGACTATATTTGCCCCTAATTCCGCCAATTGAAGCGCTTTTGACTTTGTTCTGTTATAAACAGTAACTTCATAACCCGCTTTAATTAAATTAATGGCGATAGGTTGCCCCATCATACCTAAACCTATAAAACCAATCCTCTTCTTTACACTTTTCACCATACGACCTCCTAATCCCGGCCAAATTTCTATTAATTCCCTGATTTTGGAATTATGTTTTCCATTATTACTTAGCATGTATTCCGTTTTATTTATTATATTCTTTACATTTTGAATTTTTCCTTCTTAATTTATGGAGGAAGTTGTAAATTAATTCAATTATTTGATGCCTAATGTTAATTTACTTAACTCTATATATAAAACAGGAAGTCCTTTTCTTAATGAACCAAAAATTCTTTCACTATAAAGCAAAATTTATTAAAACAATGTACTAAATAGCTAGAATCTCTCAAGTATTTTTAATAGCATCGTCTATTTGTTAAGGATTTTTATATCTCAATACTACAAAAGATATCGCAATATAAACGGCATAAAGCATTTCGAAAAAGTAGTAATCCAAATGCAAAATTGTACATTCTAGTCGTAGCTAGCTAACAAACAATGAATGTCTTTCGAGTTAGGTATATAGAAAAAGCATCTTACAATATATGCATCTGGCTACTTTGGAAGCAAGTAATAAATGGAATAAACCAATAAAGAATTGGCACAGTTGTATTTCTCAGCCTGTATTACAATTATGAAATAAGAATGCAAATGGAGCTAGAAATATAAACAGGGACTCTACCCCCGAACCCCCGGAGTTTATCGCTTATCAAAAGTTCAACATTATCTAAAGTTGAGAGCATTTACCTTGCCATTAAAGCAAAGTTATAGAACTCAACTTTAGATAACATATTGCTTTATTGTAAAGACTTTAAGAATTTAAGCATAGCAGACTTCTCACTGTCACTGTAATATTCCTTATCCCCAGTTAGGTCGGATGACGCTTTGCTGATGGCATTTCTCACAACTTCTGGGTTATTCTTAGCATATCGCTCGGTTGTTACAACAGACGAGTGGCCAAGGAAATCACGAATGTAATAGATATTAGCTCCGCCCTGAATCAAGTGGCTGGCTTTGGTACTTCGCAGTAGGTGCGGAGAAATAGCCATGCGGAACATGTCTGGATGAAATTGCTTTCCCATTTCAACATACTTCTTGAGGATATATGCAACTCCGACGGTAGTCAATTTATCATGGCTACGGTTCTGAAAGAGGAATTGGTTAATCGTGATTTGGCTTTCCTTTATATACTTCTGCAGCATATCCGCAGTTTTGGGAGAAATCGGAACAACCCTTGTTTTGCTTCCTTTTCCAAACAGCTTGACAGTTGGCGTTTTTCCAAAGGAAACATCTCCGGCTTTGAGTTCAACCAATTCACCGGCACGTGCGGCTGTATCATATAGAAGCAATAAAAGCACAAGATCTCTTCTTCCATGCCTAGTTTTAATATTGGGCATGGAGAACATCACTTCCATCTCCTCTGCGGTTAAATATTTAGGCGGAACTGTCGGAGTTTTCTTTTCGGGTATTGACATAATGTCGCGGCATAGGACGGTGTAGATAACAGATTCCGACTGTATGTACTGGAATAGCGATTTGAGTCCGGACAGGCGTTGGTTTCTCGACGCAGCGCAATTGTTCCGCTTCGCTTCTAACCAGAGTAAAAAGTTTTTAATCAGGTGCTTATCTATTCTATCCAGCGTCAGTTTCTCATATGGAATTCCCTCCTCGCTTTTACAATACTCAAAGAACAACATTAGAGAGCGACTGTAAGAGGAGATAGTATTTTGACTCAACCCTCTTTGCAGCGGTAGGTATTTCATAAAGTAGGAATAGATATAGTCTGCGAAGTCGGGTTTAGACATCAAAGATCACCTCCGGCACACAGGTGTCCACAACAGAGGCTCCTGCTACGATTAGATTGTAGAAATCAAATTCTGGTAAATGAATGTACCTTTCCGTATCCTTGATGTTTGTATGTCCCGCATAGGCCGCAATGATAGGCAAAGCTGTGTACAGATCAAGTTCCAGTTCCCCGGTTAGTCTCGCATATGAATGAACAATAAATGAATGCCGCATATCATATGCTCTGGCTTTAGAACCTGATCCATCATTCAAACCAGCAGCTTTCCAGATTTTATTGAAATTCCGTGCTATGGTTCCGCACTGGTAACAAGTATTTAATTTTGCCGGAAAGAAATACATTCTATCCGGCAATATGTTGTCTACAATGGCATCATATTTTATATATAGCGACAAAAGGTCTTCCGGAAGAAATATTCTACGGTCTTTGAGACCTTTTGAATACAATATATCGATATAGCCACTGTTAAGGTTAACATTTTCCCGCTTAAGCAACCGAGCTTCACATGTCCTCACTCCACAACAGAAAAGTAATCTGTAGAGCATTGGGAGGACAAGATGGCGGACGATGTTTTCCTTGCGGGGGCAAAGCGTGTCGCAGGCATTAAAAAACCTTACGATTTCATCGTCTGTGAAAAAATGAGGTATTGTCCGGATCTGCTTTTGGCAGACCTTTTTGGGAATGACATACGCATCGGAATATCCCGATGACTGAAGGAATTTCCCGAACTCACGAATTGGCGCCACACGCACGTGCTGGGTGTTTGGACATTCCGTATCTTTGAGGATTGCCCAGCGTTTAATAATTTCTTTTAAGGAAGCACCTTCTAATTCGTTTTCTGCAAAGTACCGATCAAACTCATGAAGATAGAATTCACTCGTTTGATACTTCCATCCTAATGAATGTTTGAATTCCACAAACGATTCTATGTAAGGTGCCAGGCTGCTAACATATGCATTTTTCATTAGCGTAACCCTCCCACCTTCATAGGGATGGCCGAGAGAGTTAATGCACAGTCACGCAGGTTTTTTTCTTCAGTAGTTAAGTAAATGTCTGCTGAATTTGGATTGACATGCCCAAGTGTCAAAGAAATAGTTTGTACGGCTACCCCCTTTTTCAGCATTTTTGATGCTACATGGTGCCTCAGGAGGCGGGTTCCTTTAAGTTCATTCCCAAGCCTTACGCCTGCACGTGAGAAAACATTTCTGACTACGGCGTAACTGCTCGCATGTTCTTTCAGTGGTCTATGCGGTGCTTTACAGGATAGAAATACATACGGTAAATCAGTTTTAGGACGGTCATTAACAATATATCTTGCCAGCGCATTACCGATGGCTGGAAGAAGCGGTAAAACCAAAGGTTCATTAGTCTTTCTCTGGTTGATGCTGATTAAATCACATTGCCAATCAATATCATTTAACTTTAGATTCAATATGTCAACGGATCTCAGACCGGTGAGTAGCGCCAGTACCATTATTGCTTTATCCCTTGAGGATACAGCATCTGTTTTTAATTCATCCCAGACAGCTTGCTCTTCCTCCTGCGTCAATACAGGAATAATTGTCCGTTTTCTTAACAATCTATCAGGAACTGCCGTAAGGAGTTTGTCTCCGCCTTCTGCAAATCTTAGAAATGACCTAAGCCCGGCAGCTGCCGTTCGAAGACTCCCAGAGTCCCAAGTCTTCCTTAAATCACAGAAGAATTCATGGATTAGTTCCAGAGGAATTGTTCTTAAACATGTATAACCAAGCCGTTCAACAAAGATAAGGAACTTGCAGGAAATATTTCTGTAAGAATTAACTGTGTTGTTACTCTTCCGCTCTGCCCTAAGATACTCCAGGAATTCCGCATGAATGTTTTGAAATTCAATGGTTACAGGCTTGTCGACTTTACTTTCTACACAGGGTTTCCAGCCAACATAGCCTTTTTCCTCGCATTCTCTTAGCTTTCTTATACAGGAACTGTGCAGGAGTTTACGCAGATGACAGTACTCTCCAGTTTTTACATTTGCCGAATCATTTTCGAAATTATCAGCTAGAACATCACTAAATGTGTCTATCTGCATGACCGCTGCAGCCCTTAACAATCTGCCATATGCACGCTTAAATATGCGAATCGTGGATTGACAATAACCTGCCTTTCTAAGCTCTTCAAGAACTTTTTCTACACTCATTTCCAAAGCCGTTTTCTTTTCCATAATGGTTCCTCCCGTAGCATAGTTTTCGACATAAGTCTATCCCTATTTTATAGGAAGGATCTTGGGAGTTAGGGCAATATACTATACCGAAAAACTTATTAGAGAGGGTTTATTTAGGCGCTACTAACAATGTTTCTCGGCATAGTGTATTTTTCGGTATAGTCAACATAGACAATCTTAGGAATGCCTCTGCGAATCAAAGCTTCCTTAAAGACAGCTTTTAAAGAATCAAATTTCTCAGAGAAGAAGAACTGGGCAAAAGGCACTACCCGAGAACAATCATCAATAAAGGCAAAAAGATTAGTTCTAAGCTTTTTACCATCAACAATTAAGTAGTGTCCAACAGACATATCACCTTGCCAAAGGGTATTAACCGTATCATAGGCAAAACGCTTTCGCTCAGGAGCTTTAGAAACTTCCTTGCCTATCATACACTGTTTCTTTAATAGCCTGTAAACGGTAGTATAGGATACTTCCTTAGGTAAGATTTCACCCTTATCTACCAATTGATCATAAAACACAGAAACAGGCAATCCCCGTTCCTCTTTTCTTAAGGCGAGTAAATGCTCCTCAAATTCCCGGCTAAGTTTTCTGGATTGACCACGATCCGAGCGTCTCTTAGGTTTCAAACCATCAAAACCTTCCCGTCGATAATCCAAAAGCCAGCAGGAAAGAGTCTTGGGGGTAAATTCTTTCGGACCATAGTAAGGAACCTGATGAATTTGGGAACATATCTCTGCTAGATAATCCTTTTGGCAATTGACTTGTCCATTTAAAATGGGGGCAATAAGTCTGTAACGGAAGAAAGCAATATTCTCACGATCCTTTTCAGTCATTTAAAATCCCTCCTTGTACTAGGAGGCTAACCGGTTAACCTATCATTTCAATTTTAAAAGGATAAAGAGAATATATCTATGCAAAAGGTTTGTGGAAATAGTTAAATCTTTTTTGAAGGTCGGGGCTATGGTACAATTAAAGTGCCATAAAGTTGTATGAGAAATGTCCCCTGGACCTTCTTACGAAGGTTGCTTTCCCCAAAGCGAGGATCATTCTTAACAATTTTGTGGCCTTTTCTTTTGCATTTTTAGGCAAGATACCCCTAAATCCATCATCTCGGAAAAACATCTCTATCTGGGTTAATCGATTTAGAAATCGCTTGCGGTAAAATAGTGACAATTGATGATAGCCGCTAATTTTCCTTTTAATCATTAAACTCTCCAACTTCTCAAAGATAACGTTAACTGTGTATTGAAAGTATGCTAAAAGAAAAGTTGGCAAGATAGAGAGCGTTTGCTTACAGGAAGGGCATTTCAGCCGACAAATAGGTATTCTGAACTGGTCTTCCTCAATAGCATTACGCCAATAAAAACCATGCCGGTGCAATCTGATTCGACCCTTACAATGAGGGCATTGGTTAATTACAGGAAAGTCGTTTTTCTTGCCCCGGGCTTCATATTCCTTAACAGAAGTACCAAAGTCATGATAGATAAACAAAAAAATCACCCTTAAACATTTTGAAAATATTTTATCAAAATGTAGGGGCATCAAAATATGAATTGGCTGTTTGAATTTGAAAAAAATTCTTCCATTCGGGAGGGGATAATGAGCAAGGCGACACTCACAAAAGGCTCACAAATTTTAAACCGATTAATCATATTTCTTTTGTTCAAATATCTTCTTAAGTAATATAAAAATAAAGCCTCTAGCAGATATTATTTATTAATATGTCATGCGGTGGAAGTCCTTTTCTAATTGTTAATACTTTAATTTTTATAACTATATTTTGATACATAATTGACAAATGCTGTATAAATATTAATAGCATGTGTTTATTATTTTAATTTTTTGCACATAATAATAACGTATTAAACCAGTTCGCAAACCACTCCATAACTACCATGGCGTGTGGTACATAACCACTTTTGCTGGTCGAGATGGAAATAAAAAAAGCGATAAATAATTGTATAATTATCTATCGCCTTGTATAAACCAGCAGTTGAGCACGCTGTAAGCCGGGTTCTGTCGTAGGATGATCATCTATCTGGGATGCTAGTTGCCTAACACCTCGTGCGACCTACCCGGGAACGGGACGGGCTATCCCATGTGTCCCCCTATCAGGTCTTGCTCCAGGTGGGGTTTACCTAGCTAGCTAGTCGCCTAGCTACTGGTGCGCTCTTACCGCACCGTTGCATCCTTACCTGCCGCCTAAAGCGGCGGGCGGTTTTTTTCTGTGGCACTTTCCTTGAGGTTGCCCTCACTGGTCGTTAACCAGCACCCTGCCCTATGGAGCCCGGACTTTCCTCAGACACAGCCTTGCGGCTTGTGCCCGCGATCATCTAGTTTACTCAACTGCTGTATTTAATTATCAAAGAAGCCTTAGCTTTTTATATCACAACCAAAATTTTATACTTTCTTTAATAACGACCGGAATATCAGTATATCATTGTTTACTACCTTCTACAACCGGAAACTATTGGATATCAAAATAGACAGTGAAAAAGTGTAACAGTGTAAAAGTGTAAAAGTTAAACCTTAATCTAGCGAAATAATATGGAGCGGAACCTCAACCTTAGCCTTATTTATAAAGTAGTTTCATCCCAGTTAATCAGAATCCTGCCGCACTGCTCACAGGTATATATATTATGCCCTTCATTAATATTTTTCAAGTGTAATATTGGAATCTCCACTCTGCACCCGGAGCATAATCCACTTTCCACCCTTGCTATACCTGCATTTTTAAATGACTTCTGTATTCTTTGGTATTTTTTTAATAAGTTTTCTTCCAGTAAATTTTCTAGCTCTCCCTGCTTTTTCATAGCAGATTCCTTAGCGTCTTCCAGTTGTTTTTTGTTTTTTTGGTAGGTTTTGACCCCTTTATAATAGGCCTTTTTTAAGTCTTCTAGTTGACCGGATATACGATTTAATAACTGAACCTTATCTTCTAGTTTATCCATATCTGCTAATACTAGATCCTCAAACTGGCTTGTTTGCTCCCTTAGTTGGTCAAGCTTCACCTTCATGCTCTCTAGTTCCTTAGGGTTATTACAGCTACCCTCATAGAGCTTTTGCTCTTGCACTACTCTTTTGGATTCCAAGTCAGCTAGGTCTCTTTCAATTTTTTTTGCACTTTTCTCTAACTTAGCAATATCATTTTGCTCTTTTTCTACAGCTGTCTCAATATCACTAATATTATTTTGCATCTCCTTAAGACTTATTACCAGCTCTCTTTGTTTTATTTCCTTGGAAATTCTCTCTAAATCCCGATCTACTACTTGAAGCTCCCATAAAGCTTTTAAATGCATAATTAATACCTCCTGAATTAGTTACTGGTGACTCATAATAAAAGGCAATGGTGTATGGTATGGTGTATGGTCTATAGTCGATGGTCCATAGTCTATTGTTAAATAATAGTATCTTGCTAAAATATAAAAAGGATAGGGCACCAAAAAAGTGTCCTATCCGTAATAAACCTTAAAAGGATTAGTATTAACTTGTGACTCAATAATTTCAATTTGTTTTATGTCTAAGCTATTACGCAAAAAATCAGCAACCACCTTTACGACGGGATGTTCAGTTGAAAAATGTCCGGCATCAATTAACGATAAACCCAAGCTTTCAGCCTCTTGAGCCTCATGATATTTGACATCACCTGTGATAAACACCTGAGCACCTTTTTCCACGGCTAGTTTTATTAAACTAGCACCGCTACCGCCGCATAAAGCCACATTTTTAATATTTTTATCAATATCGCCGACAAAGCGGATGTCGCTAATGTCTAGGACAGTTTTGACTTTTTCAATTAATTCAGCCATAGTCAATTCTTTCTCGTAGCTACCTAAACGCCCTAGACCGGAATATTTACCATTATTTTCCAGTGGATATAGGTCATATGCTACTTCTTCATATGGATGGGCCTTAATCATGGCAAGGAGAACCTGTTCAACCTTCTCTTGAGGTACTATTGTTTCAATTCGGTATTCCTCTACTTTTTCTAACTGACCCTGAGCACCTATATAAGGGTTTATTCCTTCTAAAGGTCTAAATGTCCCGGTACCGGAAAGTTGAAAAGTACAATTGGAATAATTACCAATATGCCCTGCACCTTTTTCACCCATAGCAGCTCGCACCTGGTCCTCAAAACCTGCGGGAACAAAGACAACAATCTTTATATATTGTTCTTTCCAACTAGGAAAAAGAATCTGGACATTGTTTAATTCAAGCTTCTTGGCAAGAATATCATTGACACCACCTATAGTGGAATCAAGATTAGTATGGGCACAATAAAGATTAATATTAGCCTGTATTAATAGTTGAATAATTCTCCCTTGCGGATTATCCCAGCGAATATTCTCTAAGGGGTTAAAGAAAGGAGTATGATGAACAATAAGTAAATCAACACCTTTACTTACAGCTTCTTCTACAACAGGCAAAGTTGCATCTAGGGTAACCATAACCTTTTTTATTATTGAATTAGGATCACCTATCTGAAGCCCTATTTTATCCCAGCTCTCAGCATGCTTAGGAGGGGCTAAGGTTTCCATAGTCCTTATTATATCTCTGCATCTAAGCGGCATTTTATCACCTGCCCTATCTTTTCCCACTTTTGTCTAATAGCTTCAGTCTTTTCTCTAGCATCTTGACTGCTGCCGTGCTCTAATTGTTGTAAAATTCCTTCGTCTCCTTTTTTCTGGCTCTTTAAGTAGTCTACCAGATGAAGCTGGAATTTTTCCACCAACTTAGGACCCAGAAATAAATAGATATCATTCTCTATTTTCATTTTTCCTGGTTCTAAAACTATTATCTCATAGAAGCGCTCATCTTCATAGACAATTTCTTCATCGATAATTTTCCAGTTATTATGTATCGCCCAGGCTCGCACAGATTCTGCACCGATATTTGGCTGTAATATCAAGCGCTGCAGCTGATTTAGGACCTGAGGACTTCGGAGTAAAATTTTCCTGATAGTTGCCCCTCCCATGCCAGCTATGATAACAGTCTGAGCTTCTCCCGGCTCTAAGGGTTCCAATCCATCTCCTAAGCGGACCGATATCCTATCAGCCAGTAGTAAAGAGCGGACCTGCTTTTGGGCAACTTCTAAAGGACCTGCACTAACATCAATTGCGATAGCTGAAGGTGCAATTTTTTCCTGAACAAGATAGCTTGGTAATAGGGCATGATCTGTTCCTATATCTGCTACCACAGTTCCCAAAGGAACGAAGTCGGCTATTTGTTTTAAACGTTTTGATAATCTGACCATTTTCCACCCCTAATATGGTAACTAAAAGCTACTACTATCATAACTAAAAATATATTTTTTAACAAATTTATTCTAAAATAATAAAACAATATTCCTTAACATGGCAGAATGATTTTACTTTTTATCACACAAACTAAACTCTAAGGAGGTGATTACTTTGAACCTGCTAAGAAAAAGAATGAACAATAAAAAAATGCTCAAAGGCATGTCACCTATTGGATTATTGGCTATTGGCGGACTTTTAGCACTGTCTTTAAACCCCAGAGCAAAAAAAGCTGCCAAGCGAGCCGTAATGTCTGCAGACAAAGGTGCCAGAAAAGCTCTTAAGGTTTCAAATGCTGTCTTAGATGATGTAAGGAAAAACATGGGGAAAATAATTAATAATTCTGATATACGCTCAGAAATCGCTAATTTGACAAGCCCTATTAATAAAGTAAGAGTAAGAAAAAGAGGCCTATTTATCGGAATGAGAAATAAAAAGTGACCGGAAAAACCGGTCCTTTTTCAGTTATTTTCTTTTACTCTAAAGCTAATTATTACATTCCACTCATTAGTTTAATTTTCATTAATGAAATTCCTTGCATCAGATTATCCCCGGATTCCTTACTCCTAATCTTTAAATATTGATACAAATCACCTAAAAAATTTTCTAATATTTTTGCAGTTTGTTCTTTTTTTTGTGGTGATCCCTTTCTAATTTCCACCACTTCATCAATAATGACATGAATCTCATCCATTACTTCCTTTAGCCTGTTCTCGAAATTTTTAACATCTGACAAAACAATTCCTCCCTTTGAAAACGGCTTTGCCGTTTTGTACCCTACATTGGTTACAGTGCTCGTGCCCTAGTAGTCAATTTAACATAGAAAAAGCCTTCATTATAATATAGTATTAAGTTGCATAAAAAACGACACAAAAAAACCTGCAAAAGCAGGTTTTTTTGTAGACTACAGATCGTTGATGTACTGTCATGATTTCGTTTCGTGGCAGATGAAACGCATAATAATTGCGAGAACTAGCTTTGTGACAAGTTTAATCTTGGGTCTGAGATTGCTTCGCTCCGCTCGCAATGACAGGAGTGGTTTCACCCGTAATGACAGGAGTAGGTGGTTCTTCAGTTATTTTTTTTGATTTCTTTAATATATTCCATCCCAATAGAACTGCTAATGCTGGAAGGAAGCTGTCTTGCAAGACTCGGAAAATACGATAATCAACAAACATCCTGCCCACATCAAAAAAAATGTTAATTATAGCAAATCCACCAGTTCCAACCAATACCCAGCCTGCCCATTTGCTCTCTTTATTTGTAATTATCTGATCCAGATATTCGGGCTTGATAAATTCTTTATCCCAACCCTCAATATTTAGAAATCTAGCTTTCTTTACATGATAACTGTCAAAAAAGCTGTAAAACCAAATAACTGCGGCGAAAAACAGGAATTCTTCAGCAAGGGTCGCCGATATTACTAACAGTGCAACAAAGCTTAGCATAATTTGCACGCCGCGCTTCATTGCCCCCTGTTGCATTTGTCCTGCACCTGGAACTAAGCTGCATAAGAAATGAAAGAGCACTCTTAATTTCCCTTCCTTGTGTTTTTTATATCCGACCTCCATGCAATGCTTACAAACGTTCTCACCATTAATACTAAGACGACAATCCCCACAAATAGGCTGATTGCACTGCCTGCAAATATAAGCTGCTTCCTTTTCTTCATGGTACTTACATTTCATCATTAACTCCTCCTCCTTTCCAAATTTCACTATTCCAACTTACCCGTTCATAGATTTGCATATATTTGCCGCTTAATTCTTGCACCATAATAAATCCTTTTTCCACTGACTTTTCCAAGGGTATATCAGTAAAGAGCACAGACCAATTTATTAAAATCCCGAGAATACCTGCAACAACTAACCCTCGCCCAATATTTCTATACCAGTTAACAAGCCAATAATTCTTAAAACTCTTCGGAGGTGCTATTGTTCTAATGGCGTGCATAACTTGCAGAGTAAAATCTTGAGGTGGTTCAAGCTCTAGAACGTTGAAACTAGCTTCTAGCTCCTTCCACTGTGAGTAGTTCTCCCGGCAGTCAGTACAAGAAACCAAATGGGCTGCTACCAGCTCTTTTTCTTTTTCTGCTAAATCCCCTTGATTATAGGCATAAATTTTAGGCTCCATTTGGTGACAGCTCATTTTGGACCACCTCCTGTTTGGTAGTTAATTGTTCCCTAAGGCATTTTTTACCACGATAAATTCTAGTCTCAACTGTTTTAACCGGAAGCTTTAGAATATCGCCAATTTCACTATAGCTAAGTCCTTGGTTATGGTATAAAAGTAAGACCTTTCGGTATTTTTCCGGCAAGTGATTTAAAGCATTTTGTAGCCATAAAGTTTTTTCCTTTTTTAGGTATATTTCCTCAGGTGAAGATTCCCTGCCAACATTTTGTAGTTCGTCCAATTCCGTGAACTGGGGCTCCCGCTTATTTTTCCGCTGCCAATCGATACCTTTATGTACAGCAAGCCGATATAACCAGGTAGAAAATTTAGACCGATTATCAAAGTTTTCAAGCTGTAGATAACAGTGAATAAATATTTCCTGACTTAGGTCTTGGGCTCGGGGGTAATCATAGGTAAATTTATAAGCTAGCTTAAAAATTGCATTTTTATATTTATCAACCAATAAAGCATAAGATTCCTGATCACCATTAAGTATTTTTAAGACTAATTCCGAATCATTCATATCGAACGAACCACCCCCTTATCCTTACATTATAGTTAGACGAAGAAAATTAAGAAAATACTTCAAAAAAATTATTTTTTAAGAAATTATTTTTAAGTGGCTAGTGGTTAGTATCAAGCTTCTAACAGGGAAAGGGGACACACCGAAAAAGGAAGGGGGACACACCTGCTGAAGCTTGGGATATTTATTTTAAACAGGAGTGTCCCCAGTGGACATGGGATATTTATTTTAGACAGGAATGTCCCCAATGGACATGGGATATCTATTAAGACAGGAATGTCCCCAGTGGACAAGTATCTTGCCCCTTGCTTCTTGCACCCTGCCTCTTGAATGCAAAAAACCTGCCGCTTTTGCGACAGGTTTTTTTAATGGTGGGCGATGACGGGATCGAACCGCCGACCCCCTGCTTGTAAGGCAGGTGCTCTCCCAGCTGAGCTAATCGCCCATACATGAGGCAGGATGCATGATGCAGGAGGCAAGATTTTGTAGAATCTCCAAGCAAATTCTCTATATCCTGCTCTTGCTTCTGGTCTCTTGCTTCTTGAATTGGTGACGCGTACGGGATTCGAACCCGTGGATGCCAGCGTGAAAGGCTGGTGAGTTAAGCCGCTTCTCCAACGCGCCATGACATGAGGCAGGACGCATGATTCAAGAGGAAAGATTTTATCAAACAACACAATACGCAGATTCTTCTGCATCCTGCTTCTTGATTCTTGCCTCTTGTTTCTTGTTTGGTGGGCCCACCTGGGATTGAACCAGGGACCGTCCGGTTATGAGCCGGATGCTCTACCGCTGAGCTATAGGCCCAAAGAGAAAAATCATAAGCAGAACCATGTGCGACAAAAACTATTATACGAAAAATATGCACGTAAGTCAACAGGAAGGTTCTGCCATAACACTATTTTTAAGTAATTTTGAGTTCTACAGTTCTACAGTGCTACAGGAAAACCACAATTTCTTTTTCTGTAGCACTGTAGCACTATCGCACTGTCATGCAGTATATCCCTTGAGCCACACACTAATTTTTTAAGCTCGCCCACTGACCTTTAGTATAGCAGTATTAGCAAGATCAGTCCAGGTAGTCCTTTAGTTTGCGACTTCTACTGGGGTGGCGCAGCTTCCTCAATGCCTTAGCTTCAATCTGCCGTATCCGTTCTCTTGTCACGCCAAACTCTTGACCTACTTCTTCTAAGGTCCTGGCACGGCCATCATCTAGCCCAAAACGCAAACGCAATACTTTTTCTTCTCTTGGTGTTAAAGTATCTAGCACGCCTTCTAATTGTTCCTTCAACAATATATAAGAGGCTGCTTCCGCTGGGGCAGGAGCATCTTCATCTTCGATAAAGTCCCCTAAATGACTATCTTCTTCCTCACCTATGGGTGTCTCCAAGGAAACAGGCTCTTGGGCAATTTTCATTATTTCCCTAACCCGTTCTACTGGAATATCCATTTCCTTAGCAATCTCATCAGGAGAGGGTTCTCTTCCTAATTCTTGCAGCAAATGACGGGAAACTCGAATTAATTTGTTGATGGTTTCTACCATATGAACAGGAATCCTGATAGTACGAGCCTGATCTGCTATAGCTCGAGTTATAGCCTGCCTAATCCACCAGGTAGCATAGGTGCTAAATTTAAAACCTTTACGAAAATCAAATTTCTCCACCGCTTTTATTAGACCTAGGTTACCTTCTTGAATTAGATCTAAAAACATCATCCCACGACCAACATAACGCTTTGCAATACTTACTACCAGACGTAAATTAGCTTCAGCTAGACGCCTTTTTGCCTCTTCATCACCTTGTTCCATACGCTTTGCTAATTCAACTTCTTCTTCTGCGTTCAAAAGAGGTACCCTGCCAATTTCTTTTAAATACATACGAACGGGGTCATCTATCCCAACACCTTCTGGAATAGATAAATCCAATTCAGCCTCATCTTCCTCAGGCCTAGGTTCAACGACATTAAGCTGGTCTAAGGCACTATCGTCTGCCACTACCTCAATACCCATAGACCCAAGGTGCTCATAGACTTCATCTATTTGGTCAGGAGTTAATTCAACACCCTGTAAGGTATCCATTATTTCCTGGTAAGTTAAAGCCCCTCGTTTTTTACCTTTTTCTACTAAATCCTTAACACCTTCAATTTTTAATTTTTCTTCTTTCAAGGTCTGTTCCCCCCTTCCCTAGGGTGCCAATAGCTTTTTCTGTTGTATGAGCCATTCTATTCGAGAAAGAAGCTGATTAAGCTTTTCTGAATCACCCATTTTTTCAGCTTCACTCAATTCCCTAATAGTATCACTGTAATCTTTATTAAGCTTATTGATTTGCAAATTTTTTATATAATCTGCGGCGGCTTTAGTGGTATTGGTAATTTCAAAATCACCAATTAGGATAGCGGCCAGCAGTTGACTATCTTTGTCATCCAGATCTGTACCTGTTACTTTGCCTTTAACTTGATAAACCTTCCATATCCTTTGAAAAACATTATCTAGGGGCGGAGTAAAAAGCTCAACTCCTCCTGCATTTTCCAAAAGGGGAAAGATGCTGTTATCTTCAAAAAGAATTCTTAACATTTGTACTTGGATTTTATTAAAACCCCGTAGATTTACAATATTATTTTCTCTTTTTTCCTGCTTTCTATCCTTATTTTGGGGAAATTTCTGCTTTTCCCTGAAGTATTTGCGTAATTCGTCCATAATACTAGCTTCTGCCAATCCTAACTTAATCGCAATAATTTTTACTGCACTTTCCTTAGCAACAGGACTATCTATTTTTGCTAAATCCGGCAAAATACTCTGTATAACTTTAATTTTACCCTCAATAGAACTAGTATTAACATTTTCCATAGCTTTAAATAACTTATATTCAATAAAGCTTTCACCTTGCATAACTAGCTCTTCAAACTTTTCTTTACCTGATTTTCTTAGGAAATCATCAGGGTCCATTCCTTTTGGAAACTTTACAACCCGTACCTGGCAACCCAAATCAGCTAAAATATCCAAACCCCGTAAAGCCGCATTAGAACCAGCCACATCAGCATCATAGGCAATGGCTACTTGGTAGGTATGACGCATAAGGGCCCTTGCTTGATTAGAAGTTAAGGCAGTTCCTAATGAGGCAACTGCATTAGTAACACCAAACTGGTGACAGGCAATAACGTCCATATAACCTTCAACCATTATAGCTAAATCAGCTTGGCGGATAGAGCCTTTTGCAAGATGCAAACCGTATAAATATTGTCCTTTATTAAAAAGGGGTGTATCAGGAGAATTTAGGTATTTTGGTTCTCCATCATCAAGTACACGACCGCCAAAAGCAATCACCCGGCCGCTGTGATCCCAAATCGGAAACATTAAACGACCACGGAAGCGATCATAGTAACCTTTCTCAGAATTTCTAGGTAGAGCTAAACCCATCTGGTGTAATTCCCTAGGCTCCACGCCTTTCTTGCCCATAAAATTAATAAGTCCATCCCAGTCGGATAGAACTGCTCCTAATTGAAATTTTTCAATAATATGGAGATCAATGCCTCTATTTTTTAAGTAACCAAGAGCTTTTTGTCCCCACTTGGTATCTAAAAGCACTTTATGGTAATACTGGGCTGTTAACTCATTAATCTTGTACCATCTTTCCCTTTTTTGTAATACTTTTAGCTCATTCTCACTCATTTCCTGCTGTGGTAAAGATATCCCGGCTTTTTGGGCCATTTTTTCTACAGCCTCCGGAAAAGTTAAACCCTCAGACTGCATAATAAAACTGAAAATATTACCACCAACACCACAGCCAAAACAGCGAAATATCTGTTTATCAGGGGAAACAACAAAAGATGGCGTTTTTTCATGATGGAAAGGACAAAGTCCCTGATAATTCCTGCCTGTTTTTTTTAATAGCAGATGCTCACTGATAACATCTACAATATCCGAACGGGCTACAATCTCATCAATTATTTCTTGAGGAATAAATCCTGCTGCCATCTCCATCACCTACAAACTAACTTCTTAGAAGAAATTTCGCCATTGCTTCATTTATTCCTGCTTAAGTTGTAAAACTAAAGTGAGCAGTGACTGTTTAAAATTTTCTTTATCGCTTTTGGTAAATGCCTTAGGACCTGAAGTCTTACCACCACTTCTGCGGATTTTTGCCGATAAATGTCTTTTAAATAATAATTGGTCAATATTTTCACTGGTATATCTTTTACCACTGTGATGTAAGGCTCTCGCCCCTTTTTCTAAAACTAGAGAAGCCAATCCATAATCTTGTGTTACTAAAATATCACCCGCTTTTATTCTATTTATTATTGCTATATCTGCTGCTTCTGGTACATTATCGACAATAACGTATTCTACTCCATCTATAAAAGAACTATAATGGGAAATACTGTTGACAATTATGACTTGAATAGCATAATGCCTAGCAACCTCAAGAATTACATCTTTGACAGGACAGGCATCGGCATCTACAAAAATTCTCATTATTTCACTCAACTTTTAAGGAATTAATAAAAAATAACAACGGATAACTTATATTCGCTAATTATATAAAATTTCCTGCAAAAAAGAATATTTTTTTCTTGGCAAATCAATTTTTTTTTTATATAATTAGACTTCTATATTATGTACCAAAATTTCCAATTAAAAACATTAAAGCGTTAACGCTTCGTGAAAACGTGGGCGCGTGAGCGAGTGGGCGCGAAAAACCTTCAAAAAAATTTATGAACTCCTCGCATTTTCTAATGTTTTAGACGCGCTCACGTGCCCACTCGCCCACGAATAAACGCAAATCATTTATTAATAAACGATTTAGGCACCACTAATTCCTTGAATAAGGCTACACAATAATTATCACTCATCCCAGATATATAATCGGTTACTCCTCTTTCTAAGCCTTCTTCCCGAGCTATCTCTTTATAGAATTCCGGTAGCTTATCTGAATGTTTTTTGTAATATTTAAATAAATACTCTACTACAAATATGGCTCTTTCCCTCTCTTGGATGCAATAATTACCTTTATACACATTAGCAAACATAAACTCCCTCAATCCCTTTAAGGCTTTTTCTTTTTCAGGGCTTAAGCTTATTAGAGCCTGGGGGTTAATTTTAAGCTGTTCTGAAACATGTTCGATAATATCTATTACAAGTGCTGCAATCCGTGCACCATGTGTACTTCCTAATACCTCTATATATTTTTCTGGCAAATCCTCTTCTCGCAAAATGCCCGCTCTCATGCTGTCATCAATATCATGCTGCACATATGCTATTTTGTCACTTAGACGAATTATCTGACCTTCTAAGGTTTCTGCGTAATTTTTACTAACACCAAAACCACTATGATGTAATACTCCATCCAAAACCTCATGGGACAAATTTAATCCCCGCCCTAAGCTGCCCCGCTCAATCTTGGTCAGAACCCGCACACTGTTTTCATTATGACGAAAACCGCCTGGAACCAGGTCATTTAATACCTCTTCCCCTGTATGGGCAAAAGGAGTGTGACCCACGTCATGGGCTAAAGCTATGGCTTCAATCAAATCCTCATTTAGCCCTAGGCCCTTACCGATAGTTTTTGCTATCTGGTTTACTTCTAAGGTATGGGTTAATCTAGTGCGGTAATGATCATTAGTAGGGGAAATATAAACCTGGGTTTTATGTTTGAGCCTGCGGAAGGCTTTAGAATGAATGACCCGATCCCGATCCCGCATAAAACAAGTCCTCACTGGATCCTGTTCTTCATCTATTTCCCGGCCTTGAGAGTTTTTAGCTAAAAAAGCAAAAGGAGATAAGCATTTTTCTTCCATAGCTTCGATATTTTCTCTAATCAGAAGAATCACACCCTAAAATATACTTTGAACATTATTCTTTCTCTATAAATGGCAAAAATCCTTCTTAAAATTGCTTTGGGCAATTTTAAGAAGGATTTGCATTTACACCATCTATTTATGTATTCATCTATTCGTCAACTCGTCTTAATTAATAAGTGGCAATAACCATTCCTGTCATCCTGAGCGATAGCGAAGGATCTTGCATAGTGAGGGATCTTAAGATCCTTCGATCGTACCTCCCACAGGATGACACAAGCAACGAAAATTCAGAATGTAGAATGTAGAGTTGAGAATTTGAGAATGGGGAATTAAAAGAGATTTCCCAGGGCACTGGATACTGGTCCCTGGGCACAAACGGGTCATTGGTCACTGATCACTGATCCCGCACCCACATTTTTTCGCCCACTAGTAGACTCAGCTCAGCTTCTTGGGTAGGCAACCTGGGCTTTAGCGGAAGCTAGTCGAGCTATGGGAACCCGATAAGGTGAACAGCTGACAAAGTCTAAGCCCCGCAAATGGCAAAACTCTATGGAGCTAGGCTCACCACCGTGCTCACCACAGATTCCGATTAGCAGGTCACTTTTTTCTGATCTGCCGCCATTTACAGCCACTTCAATTAATTTTCCTACACCATCCCGGTCTAAGACCACAAAAGGATTATCTTTGAGGATTTTTTTCTCCAAATAATCCTGTAAAAACTTACCCTCTGCATCATCACGGCTAAAGCCTAGGGTTGTCTGGGTCAAGTCATTGGTACCAAAGGAAAAGAAATCAGCATGCTTTGCAATTTCTACGGCAGTTACACAGGCCCGGGGAAGCTCAATCATTGTTCCCACTGTATATTCAAATTCCAGATTGGTTTCTTCCTTCACCTTTTTGGCGGTCTCGTCCACATCTTGCCGCAATACCTTTAACTCATTGGCATCAATTATTAAAGGTATCTCTACCTCAGGATATACATTATAACCTTCCCGCACTAACCGGACAGTTGCTTGGAAAATGGCCCTAGCCTGCATTTTGTATATTTCCGGATGGGATATACCCAGACGGCAGCCTCTGTGTCCTAGCATGGGGTTAGCTTCATTCAAAGCCTTAACCTTTTGAAGAAGTACCTTTTTTTCTTTTATTTTTTTAAGGTCAGCGCCCTTGTGTTGTAGTTCCATTATTTCGATTACTAATTCCTCGGAATTTGGCAAAAACTCATGGAGTGGAGGGTCTAAAAGTCTGATAGTTACTGGAAATCCTTCCATTGCTTTCAATATTCCATAAAAATCATTCTCTTGCACAGGTAAAAGCTTTTCCAAAGCCTTTTCCCTTTCTTCTAGGTCTTCTGCTAAAATCATTTCTTGCACAATAGGCAAACGGTCTTGTGCCATAAACATGTGTTCAGTACGACACAGCCCTATCCCTTGAGCTCCAAATTCTCTAGCCTTTTGGGAATCCTCAGGATTATCGGCATTAGCCCTAACACTCATGGCTTTTATTTCATCAGCCCAAACTAATAGCCTTTGAAAGCTGGGACTTAATTCCGGGTCAACAAGAGGAACCTCCCCTAAAATAACCCGACCGGTGGAACCGTCAATTGATAATACCTCTCCTTTTTTGATAACATGGGGTCCTATCGTAACTTTCTGCTCGACATAATCAATCTTAAGCTCCTCACAGCCGCAGACACAGGGCTTGCCCATACCTCGAGCTACGACTGCAGCATGGCTTGTCATTCCTCCTCTAGAGGTCAATATACCCCGTGCAGCAACAATTCCATGGATATCATCAGGAGTAGTTTCTGTTCGAACAAGTAAGACATCCTTGCCATCTTTCCTTAAAGCCTCCGCTTCATTGGCATCAAATATCACTTTACCACTGGCCGCTCCTGGTGAGGCTGGTAACCCTTTGGCAACTACATTTAACTTGGCATTAGGATCAATACTTGAGTGTAATAATTGGTCTAACTGATTGGGATCAATCCTCAATATGGCTTCCTCTTTAGAAATAACCCCTTCATCCACCATTTCAACAGCTATCTTGATAGCAGACGCAGTAGTCCTTTTACCATTACGGGTCTGCAATAAGTAGAGTTTTTCATTTTCAATAGTAAACTCAATATCCTGCATATCTCTATAATGAGCCTCTAAAAGATTGGCAACCTGAATAAATTGGGCAAAGATATTGGGCAGGTCTTGTTGTAACTGGTTAATTGGCTGGGGTGTGCGAATGCCTGCTACTACATCCTCACCTTGGGCATTTATTAAGTACTCACCGTAGAGTTCTTTATTACCGTTGGAGGGATTACGAGTAAAAGCTACACCGGTACCACTGGAATTACCCATATTGCCAAAGACCATGGATTGGACATTAACTGCGGTGCCTAAATCATAAGGAATTTTATTAATTTGTCTATAGACATGGGCTCTTGGATTATCCCACGAGTCAAAGACAGACTTAATAGCCAAAATTAATTGGTCAGTAGGCTCCTGAGGAAACTCTTGACCGCTGATTCTTTTCACTATCACCTTATACTCAATAATAATATTTTTAAGGGCTTCTATTGATAATTCATGGTCATTTTTAACTGCAGCCTTTTCTTTATGTTTTTCTAAAATCGTTTCAAATTCGTAATGTTGGACACCCATTACTACATCACTATACATTTGAATAAAGCGGCGGTAACAATCAAGAGCAAAACGTTCATTGCCGGTATTTTCCGCTACTCCTTTTACGGTTTGATCATTTAAGCCCAGGTTTAATATGGTATCCATCATACCGGGCATAGAAACAACAGAACCGGAACGAACCGAAACCAGGAGGGGATTTTTTTTATCGCCAAATTTCTTCCCGGTTTTTTCTTCAATATCTTGTAGTTTTGTCCAGATTTGTTCTTCTAGACCTTGGGGCAACTCTTTGTCTGCGGCAAAGTAATTGATACATGCTTCTGTAGTAATAGTTAATCCAGGTGGTACCGGTAAACCTATATAAGTCATTTCTGCAAGATTTGCACCTTTTCCACCTAACAGAGACTTCATTTCCTTGCGGCCCTCCTGAAATAAATAAACATATTTTTTATTTAACACTATTATCACCCCGGTAATAAATTTGTAGGACTTTACTGGCTGTTTCTTCAACAGCCTTATTTGAAACATCAATGATGGGACATCCTAGTCTTTTCATAATATTTTCGGCATATTCCAGTTCTTTTAAAATCCTCTCCAAACTGGCATAATCAGCACTAGAAACGAGACCTAAGGTTTTGAGCCGTTCCTGTCTAATTTCGTTTAGAATTTGGGGTCTGATAGTTAAACCAACTGCTTTACCCCTAGGTAGATTAAATAGTTCATCAGGCGGATTTACTTCAGGTACTAGAGGAATATTGGCTGCCTTAATTCTTTTATGGGCTAGGTACATACAGAGGGGGGTTTTTGAGGTCCTCGAAACACCCAGTAATACGATATCAGCGTATATAACTCCCCGAGGGTCTTTGCCATCGTCATATTTAACCGCAAACTCAATAGCTTCAATTTTTCTAAAATAATCATCATCCAATTTATGTAACAAGCCCGGTTCTCTTCGAGGTTCATAACCAGTGAGCTGATGTACTCCCTTCATCATCGGACCTAAAACATCAACTGTAGGCAAATTTCTCTTCTTTGCCTCAGCCTCCAAGGTAACTTTTAAATCCTCTACCACCAACGTATAAGCAATAAGACTGTTATAGCGGCTGGCCTCCTCTATCACCTCTAAGAGGTGGTCTTGGTCACTGACATAAGGGATCCTCCTAAACTCAACTCCAGCACCATTATATTGACTAGCCGCAGCTCTAACTACAAACTCTGCTGTTTCACCTAATGAATCTGATATTATATACACGATGGGTTTACTAATCGTCATCCCCTCCTAAAAAAATTCTAATCTTCCTAAACCTAAATCAACAAACACTTTAGTAATATTGGTTTTGGACACCCTGCCAATTACTTCAAATTTATCTTCTTGACTATTAGCGAGCCTCCTCACCACAGGTAATGCATCTATTTCATGACTTATCAGCTTACGGGCAGCGGTCCACAGGCTCTCCTCAGGAGTTGTAGTGACTATATTGGGCATCCTAGTCATTATGATACTAACCGGCAGCTGATTCACATCTATTTTACCCAAAGCTGTTTTTAATAAATCTTTTCGAGATACAACTCCCTCTAAAATTCCCTGGTCACTCACTACAAACAAGGTCCCTACATCATTTACAAAAAGAGCTACTATACTGTCATAAACCGACGTATTTTCCGAGACAACAATAGGTACTGACTTATAATCCTTGACCCGTAGTTTCATTACTTGCTCAACCACTCCGTAACCCGGTGTTTTACCCGAATAATAGTAGCCTACCCTAGGTCGAGCCTCTAAAACACCGATCTGTGTTAAAAAGGCTAAATCAGGCCTCAGCGATGGCCTTGTTACATTGAGCTGTTCAGCAATTTGTTCACCTGTTATTGGTCCTTCTTTTTTAACTATTTCTATTATTTTCCCTTGTCTTTCATTGAGCTGAATAATATTTCACCACCTTAAATCGCCAAAGGCGATTATACGCTTATCCGTGGGCACGTGAGCGCGTGAGCACGAAAAAGTATTAAATATCTAAATATGATGCATATTTAGATATTTATCATTATATAATATATACTATTTATATTTCTTTTCTCCTTCTATGATACATATTTTTTTCGCCATATATTATATTTATTTTTTAATTAAACGTGAAAAAATCGTCGAATGACGATTTTTTAGATGGAGACTCAGTTCTACAGTATGTAATTCTTATGTCAAAGATTTCACTACATTTCATTTCGTTAGATTTTCTCTGGTTATTAATCTAGCGAAGCGAAATCTTAATCTTAACCTTAGCCTTAGCCTTAACCTCAGCCTTATTTATCCCTTCCCAAAAACCTCTCCGCCAGCTCTCTCCCAGTAGGGGTTGTGGCTAAACCGCCTTTTGCTGTTTCCCTTAAGCTATCAGGCAATGAACAACCCACTTCGCCCATGGCTACGATTACTTCGTCAACAGGGATAACACTCTTGATACCTGCTAAAGCCATATCTGCTGATACTAATGCCAAAGAAGCACCTAAGGCATTACGCTTAGCACAAGGCACTTCTACCAAACCAGCAACAGGGTCACAAATCAAGCCTAATACATTTTTTAAAGCCATAGCACATGCGTCTCCTGCCTGGGAGGGGAGTCCACCGGCTAGCTCGACTAATGCACCAGCTGCCATAGCTGCTGCTGCTCCACATTCGGCTTGACATCCTCCCTCTGCCCCGGAAATCGAAGCCTTTTGGGCTATAATTATCCCTATCCCTGAAGCGGTAAAAAGACCATCAACTATTCGCCTATCATCTAAATTTAACTCTTCTTGGACAGTCAAAAGTACTCCCGGTATAATTCCACAGGACCCGGCCGTAGGTGCAGCAACTATTTTACCCATGGAAGCATTAACTTCGGCAACGGCGAGAGCACGGCTGACTGCCTTATTCATCCTCTGACCGGCCAGAGTTTTATTATTTTGCCTGTAATCGTTAAGCTTTTTTCCTTCACCACCGATAAGCCCACCCATAGATTTTTTAGGCTCCGATAGACCGATCTCCGCTGATTCCTTCATAGTGTGCCATTGGGCCAGCATCCTTTCCTCCACCTGCTCCACTGAAACTTCCAGGTTTTCTGCCTCCATCTCCTTTACGATCCTACCAATAGTCACAGATCTCTTTTCCGCTTCCTCGATTAAATCTTTTACATTATAGTAATGCATCTATGTATAACACCGCCTTGTCGCCTAAGGCGACCGTTTATTCGTGAGCGCGTGAGCGCGTCTTTCGTTGCACACGTCCTGCGTGCTCAGTGGCTAGTGGCTAGTGGCTAGTGGCTAGTGGCTAGTGGCTAGTGGCTAGTGGCTAGAAAAGTCTATTACGGAACGGCATGAAAAACGCCCCCTACTATTTTACTGTTTTTTCTCGCCCACTCGCCCACTGACATTCAGAGTTACCCGTAAGCTTTAGACTCGCCCACTCATCTATACCGGTTCTATAGAGCGTACATTTACTATTGGATCTAGCTTTAATATATCGTTGATAACGACAGAATTTACCTTATCATCGGTTTCTACCACCATGTGGGCTAGTTTGCGTTTTTCTTTTCTAAAAACTCTCATAAAGGCTATATTTATTTTATACTCCGCTAAAACCCCGGAAACTCGGGAAATAACTCCTGGAATATCATGGTGGGTTGTTATTAATGTTGGAAGGTCCCCCTTCAACTCAATTTCATTATCATTTATATGGGTTATAACCACATTACCGCCGCCAACTGAAGCTCCTGTTATACTTAATTTTTCGTCTTCGGCGGTGACAAGTAAAAACTTTACTGTATTGGGATGGAAGCCTTCACCAAGGTGTGTGGGAGTAAATTTAAAAATCAAGCCCGTCTCCCCAGCGATAGCAAAAGAATTCCTAATCCGCACATCATCTGTATTAAAGCCCAAAAGCCCTCCTATTAAAGCTAGATCAGTCCCATGACCCCGATAGGTTTGAGAAAAAGAGCCGTGCAAAATTATTTCTGCTTCCTTAGGCATACCACCAGCAATAGCCCGGGCTAATCGCCCTAGCCTAACAGCACCAGCTGTATGGGAACTAGATGGACCTACCATCACAGGACCTAAAATATCAAAACAGCTATACTCCCGCAAATTTCTCTCTCCTTATTTTGTAATCTTCACTTCATAACCTTGTATTTTAAGATTAGTAACTAATTGAGACACATGATCAGCACTTTGGGTTTCTAAAACCACATCAACATGGGCTTTATCTAATGCTACATCTGGGTCTAGTCGGTCATGATTAATAGATATAACATTAGCTTTATTTTCAGCAATAATACTTAGGAAATGCTGCAAATTACCGGGTTTATCAAGCATTATAGTAGTGAGCTTTACATTTCTGCCTGTCTTAACAAGTCCTTTTTCAATAATCCTGGACATAAAATTAACATCAATATTACCACCGCTTATTACGACTGCCACCTTTTTATTTTGTAAAAGTTTTTTTCTGTATACTAAAGCAGCCAATGCTGTTGCCCCTGCCCCTTCTGCTACTAATTTAGATCTTTCAAGCAGAAGAAGAATAGTACTGGCAATTTCCTCATCACTTACAGTAATCACATCATCCACATATTTCTGGATTAAATCAAAGGTTACAGTACCGGGACATTTGACCGCAATACCGTCGGCTATAGTCTGAGCAGAGGTTAGTGTGTCCAATTTACCTTTTTGGCGTGAGGATAAGACGCAAGCTGCCCCCTCCGCTTCTACGCCAAAAATTTTCACACTTGGCTTTAAGCACTTAACTGCAGCAGCAATGCCTGATATTAATCCTCCGCCGCCAATGGGGGCTAATATTGCATCTACATCTGGCAAATCATCTAGTATCTCCAAGCCAATAGTGCCCTGTCCAGCAATTACCTCCATATCATCAAAAGCATGGACAAAAGCCGCTCCCGTCTCTTTTTGTATTTCTAGTGCCCTTTTGTAGGAATCATCATAGCCACTGCCGTGTAAAATTACATTAGCTCCATAACCACGGGTAGCAATTACCTTAGATAAAGGTGCTCCCTCAGGCATAACAATAGTGGAAACAATCCCCGCTTTACTAGCCCCAAAGGCTACACCCTGAGCATGATTACCGGCACTAGCGGCAATTACCCCTTTTTCCTTAGCCTTAGAGTCCAAGCAAGCAATTTTGTTATAAGCTCCTCTAATTTTAAATGACCCTGTTTTTTGCAGGTTTTCTGTCTTTAGAAAGACTTTGTTTTCCGATAATTGGCTGAAAGTAAAAGACAAATCTAAGTTAGTATGGTGAATTACGCCAGCCAAGTTTTCCTTGGCCTGCCAAATATCTTGTAGTTTAATCATAAAATCCTCCAATATCTATTGGTGATTTAAACTTGGACAATTTTAGAAAAATCTGCAATAGGTATAGTTAGCTTGGAAACATTCAGCAAAAGAGCTAATCTGTTAGCTTTAACTTTCTCATCCTCCGCCATAACCATAACTCCGTTAAAGAAAGCATTTATTTGTTCCTCTAGTGAGGCTATAGCAGTAATGGCTTTGGTATAATCTCTAGCTCCAACTGCACTAGCTACTTCTTTTTCTGCTTGCTTTAGTTTATCATACAGCTCTTTTTCCACCGCCTCTATTAGGTACTTTTCCTCTATTACATCATTTTCTGCCTTTTTAGCCAAATTATTTGCCCTAATAAATGCTGTTAGAAGTTTATTAAAGGTTTCTGTTCCTTTAACATTCTCCACTGCTTTCGCCCGCATTAATGAATCAATAAGGTTGTCATAACCTGAGGTAATGATAGCCTCAATAACATCGTATCTGTGACCGGCATCAGCCAAAATATTTCTTACTCGCTGTTCAAAAAAGCCGTAAATACTTGCAGTTAGTTGAGCCGTCTCTATTTCTAGCTTACCCTTATAGTTACCCAAAGCTTGAGCTATGAGAGCTTTTAGAGAAATATTTAATCCTTTTACAATAATTATATTACAGATACCTAAAGCCTGCCTTCGCAAAGCATAAGGGTCCTGAGATCCGGTAGGCTCAATACCTACTGCAAAGCAGCCCGCAATGGTATCTATTTTATCCGCAATACTAACCAAAGTGCCTTCTAAGGTTTTGGGCAGAGCGTCCCCTGCATTTCGTGGTAGATAGTGCTCATAGATAGCCTTGGCAACTATCTGGTCCTCACCTGAAATTAAAGCATATTTTTCGCCCATGATTCCCTGCAGTTCAGGAAACTCATAGACCATATTTGTAACCAAGTCCGCCTTAGCCAAAAAAGCCGCCCGTAAAGCTCTTTCCTCAACCACTTTATCACTACCTACCAGGCTTGAAAGATTGGTTACTCCTTTTTGGATGCGCTCAACTTTTTCATATATTGTCCCTAGACTTTCCTGAAAAACTATAGCTTTTAATTTATTTACGTTTTCGGATAATTTGACCTTTTGGTCTTCGTCAAAAAAGAACTTAGCATCGGCAAGCCGTGCCTCTAGTACTTTTTCATTTCCAGCCTGGACAACATCTAGGTGATCTTTATTACCATTACGCACTGTTATGAATTTAGGAAGTAATTCCCCTTCATTTGTCAGCACCGGAAAATAGCGCTGATGCTCTTTCATGGGTGTAATTATAGCTTCCTTGGGAACAGCCAGATACTTTTCTTTGAAACCTCCCATTAAAGCGGTAGGGTATTCAATTAAGAAGACAACCTCTTCTAAAAGTTCTTCATCAGGTTCCACTCGCCCTTGCACTGAAGCTGCTAATTGGTGAATTTCCTTGATAATCATTTCCTTTCGGACCTTAGGATCAACAATCACGTAGTTTTTTTCCATTAGGTTAAAATAATTGGCTGTATTCGCAACTTCTATACTGGCTTCTCCTAAGAAGCGATGACCCCGAGATATCTTACCGCTTGCTACTTCAGCAGTCTTAAAATTAATAACCTCACTACCAAATAAGGCTACTAACCACCTGATAGGCCTAGCATATTTTAGATCCGAATACCCCCAGCGCATAGGTTTAGGGAAATTAATCCCTAGAATTAATTGGGGCAAAATTTCCGTTAAAACCTCTTGAACAGGCCGTCCTGCAACCTTTTTTAAGGCATAAACATAGGCACCGCCATCAGTTTCTTTTACTGTCAGGTCTTTGACATCTACACCTTGTCCTCTAGCAAAACCCTGAGCGGCTTTAGAAGGATTACCTTCGGCATCAAAGGCTGCTTTTGCTGAGGGTCCTTTCACCTCTTCTACCAAATCCTTTTGGACCTCTGGTAACCCCTGAATAAAAAGGACCAATCGGCGCGGAGTTCCATAAGTATTTATTTCCTGATAATCGAGCCTTAGTTCACTAAACCTTCGCTCTGCCTGCTCTTTTAATTGCTGTAAGGCAGGAGGCATAAACTTTGCTGGTATTTCTTCTGTACCAATTTCTAAAAGTAAATCACGCATCTATTTTGCCTCCTTCTTTTGCAGATTTAATCCTAGGGCTTCCCGTTGCTTAGTATCTTTAATCAAAGGAAAACCTAATTTTTCCCTCTGTTTGACATAGCCTTGGGCACAGGCCCTTGCCAGATTTCTAACTCGGGCTATATAGCCTGTCCGCTCGGTCACACTGATAGCACCCCTGGCATCTAACAGATTAAAGGTATGGGAGCATTTAAGAACATAATCATAGGCAGGCTGGACTAATTCTTTTTCAAGTATTCTTATTGCCTCTTTTTCATAAGTATCAAAAAGCATTAACAACATCTCAATATCAGCAACTTCAAAGTTATAGTGGGAAAAATCAACTTCACTTTGGTGATGGACGTCACCATAGGTAATACCATCTACCCACTCGATATCAAAAACACTATCCTTTTTCTGAATGAACATAGCCAAACGCTCAATCCCATAGGTTATTTCACCGCTAACCGGCTTGCAATCGATTCCGCCGCACTGCTGAAAATAGGTAAATTGGGTTACTTCCATCCCATCAAGCCATACTTCCCAGCCTAGACCCCAGGCACCTAAAGTAGGGGACTCCCAGTTATCCTCGACAAATCTGATATCATGCATTAAAGGGTCAATACCAATTGTTTTCAAACTCTCCAAATATAGTTCCTGAATATTATCAGGAGAGGGCTTTAAAATAACCTGATATTGATAATAATGCTGCAGGCGATTGGGATTTTCTCCATAACGCCCATCTGTTGGACGGCGAGATGGTTCAACATAAGCTACATACCATGGTTCCGGACCAAGGGCCCGCAAAGCAGTCGCAGGATTCATAGTGCCGGCGCCTTTTTCTACATCATAGGGTTGCTGTATTATACAGCCTTGTTCTCCCCAAAATTTATTCAGGGCTAACATAATGTCTTGGAAATTCATATAATCACACTCCAATACTTAGTTACTGGTTACTGGTGGCTAGTGCGAAAATCGTGCCCAGTGCCCAGTGCCCAGAAAAACGTTTTTAGACTATAGTCGATGGTCTATCGTCTATGGTCTATCGTCTATGGTCTATCGTCTATCGTCTATCGTCTAGAACACGGATCCTTTCGGAATATACGTTTTCTCGCCCACCCGCTCACTGACCAGCTAAAAAACTAAACAAAAAAGCCTCACGTCCCCACAGACAGGGACGGGAGGCTAAATTCCCGCGGTTCCACCCCGATTGACTTAAGCAAAGGCTTAAGTCCACCTCAAAGGAAAAGCTCCAGAGCGCCCTTCTCTACTGCCCTTCACCAGGCTTACACCACCCCCGGCTCGCTTAGAAGCTTACAGTAGATACTCCTCTCTTTCATAGCTAAGAAATATTAAATTCCATTTTAATGTAGCAAAAAGCAATGTTGATGTCAAGACATTAAGGTTTCGCTTCACTTCGTTTGCTAGGTTCCGCTTCGCTAGATTAAGGTTAAGGTTTAAAAGACCTTTCTCAACCTCAGCCTTAACCTTACTTATCAAATGTCTACAAATTTTCGTCATAAAATTGAATTTCCTGTGTTTCTACTTTCCCTCCGGGTCGTTCTATTTCGAGGGTATATTTATTAGCTAAGGCTGCCACAGTTCCCAAGGCTGCTACAATTGCAAAGGTAGAGCTAACAGCAGCACCCGCTATACCCAAAACTCCAATATTTACCGGAAACTCGAAAACCGTCTTATCACCTTTTTTTAGCTTTATTTTAGTAACATTACCTTTTCTGATTATTTCCTTAACCTGATGCATAATTTTTTTACCTTTTCTCTGAAGGTCTTCATCCAAATTAACTCTTTCATCTTCAATAAATATCAAGGCTTGAACAACATCTCCCCCTGCTTTATCTAAAGCGTCTTTAGCTTCCTTATAACCTACTCCTGTTCTTTCCCGCAACAGATCTATTTTAAGCAGCTCATCCATAAAGATTCCCCCTTCAAAGAAATTATACCCTAGGAATGGGAAAATGATGCACAAAGTCCAGGCTGAGGCTGAGGTTAAGGTTAAGGTTGAGGTTGAGAAAGATAGGGCACCTCCATTGCGGTCCTCGCAGACAGGAGATCGCCACGCTACGCTCGCGATGACAATAATATATTTTTGTATGTTCGCGCATTAGTATATTATGTCATGCCAGATTATCCAAAAAATCCTTCGATTTCAACTTCTTACCCAGACAATTAGTAATATGTAAATCCAAAATTTCGGCTAATTCCCTTTTTGCATTAGCTGAAATGCGCAAACGGTTTATCTTAGTTAACTCCATACTCATTAACTGCTTGAGAATTACGCATGTTTCTCCGCTGATTTTAACAATAGCCATACCGGGCTTATCCCTTAAGCATTGAACACAGAGAAGACCACCTAGCTCAGAAGAGAAATAATAACCTGCTAATTTTGTTTGACCACAGTTAACACAGCTCTCCAATTGGGGTTGATAGCCCAACTCTCGTAACAATCGGATTTCCATTACCTTTGTCGCAAGCCGAGGCTCTTCTACAGAAAGTAAATAAAAACCCATCAAAACTAAACTAAAAAGCTTTGTATCACTTTCCCCTTCAGGTACTAAACTATCGATAAGCTCGGCTAAATATGCTCCACAGCCCATCCTTAAAAGATCTTCCCTCAATGGAGCAAAAGTATTAATAGTTTCCGCCTGGGTTACGGTAGCCAGATTTTTGCCTAGAAAAAGATCTACATTAGTATGGCTAAAAACCTGGACCCCACCTCGCAATTTACTCTTTGGTTTTTTTACTCCTTTAACGATAGCCGTCAGTTTTCCTGCTTTTTCAGTATACAGGGTCAAAAGCTGATCTGCTTCACTATAACTGCGAGCCCGTAAAACTATGGCATTGGTTTTTAAAATTTCTGGCATTGCTTCACCTACTCTTCTCCTAGGCCGACCTTAAGAGGCATTTTCTCCTCTTCCTCTAACATCTCTTTATAGATTAAATAAGCCCCCACTCCACCGGTTTGTTGAAAATAACGCCAAAAAAAGTCCTTTACCTGCATGGTGACCATCCTTTCTGTTTTGGACTTACTCACGCAGTAGTAGTGTACCAAGAAAGTGATCAGGTATACCGACCTTCTTTTTCCACTCTCTTTTATTATAATTGATTTTTATGAAAACAGTAAGTATATGGGAGGAGAATAATAAATGAGGCTGAAATTGTAAGGCTTACATAATAAATGCAATATTGATTTATACTATTTTTACCAGTACCTTTTATAGGATAGGGGCGCCTTATGTGAAATTTTTTAAATGGAGAAAAGGAAAAAACGCAAACTCCTCGGAGGGATCTAGGATGGAAAGTACTCATCCTATTGTTGAAGTAACACCAAGAGCTGAGCAGCAGTTATACAGAGGCTCCAAACAGCTTTATTCAGAAAGTATTGAGGAAAATCTGCAATCACTTTTTCAAAGGTTACCTGATCCTAACCTGGTCACGGAAGAATTTATAATAGGTTCTCGTTCTAAAACTAAAGTAGTTATCGCCTATTTACAAGATGTTGCAAACACAGGAATAGTTGATGAAATAAAAGACAGGCTTAATAAAATAAAAGCTGAAGTAATCCTTGACACAAGCTATGTTGAGAGAAATATTCAAGATTCTATTTTGAGTCCTTTCCCCCAGGTTGAAATTGTTTCAAAGGTCAACATCACCCTAACCGCTCTGACCCAAGGAAGGGTTGCTATTTTTGTGGATTGTTGTCCTGAAATAATCATAGCACCCACTACCTTTTTTGATCTTTTGGATACACCGGAAGATGCTTATCGCAGATGGTTTGTAGCTTCTAGCTTTTTTCGTATAGCCAGGTTTATTTCTTTTATTATTGCGACTCTGCTCCCTAGCTTTTATATTGCCTTAACCTCATTCAACCCTGAGTTGATCCCTTCAATGTTAACTTTAACAATTACAGCGGCTAGAGAGGGCACTCCTTTCCCTATATATTTAGAGGCTTTTATCCTGATGGGAGTTGCAGAAATAGTTCGCATGGTTATGATACGTATGCCTAATACCACCGGACTAGCAATTTCCATCTTCGCGGGTATAACTTTAGTACTTACAGGATTAGTGACTAATATTATCAGCGGACCCATAATAATTATCGTGGGCTTGACTATAATTGCCTCTTTTACCATCCCAGGCTTTGATTTGCGCTCTTCCATCCGGATACTTCAGTTTTTTACAATGCTTATGGCCACCCTTTTCGGACTTTTTGGGCTAGCGGTTAGCTTCTTTTATATCTTAGTTCACTTATCAACTCTTAAAACTTTCGGAATTCCCTATATGGCACCACTAGGTCCGATAGAATTAAGTGGTTGGGGTCACACTATATTTCGAAAAACATCAGTTGACATGCCTCAGGATGAAACCTATAAACCTCAAAAGAAATAAGCTAGTTACTATTAGGGGTGAAATAAATGACAATGACCATAAAAGAAAATGTCAAGGACAAGATTGACCCTAGAGCAATACCCTTGATATTATTGTTAACTATTATTGAGTTTGAGCTTTTTACCGTGGCCAGAAAAGTATTTTTAATCGCTGGTAGAGACAGTTGGCTGGCAGCGCTATTAGGCGGGATATTCGTAACCCTGGGAACCTATTTTTTACTCCGTCTAATGAACCGTTTTCCTAAACAAAATTTCTTACAGTATATTCCTCAAATATGGGGTAAACCTATAGCCTTAATAATTGCTCTCGGTTACTTTCTTTTTTGGGGCTCCTTTTTAACCTTACTTTTCAAGAATACAGCTGAAGTAAACCAGGTATTTTTTTTAGAAAAAACTCCTTTATTGATACCTATTTTTTTAATTGCAATTGGAGCCGTGTGGCTAGTGACTTATGGATTTGTCCCCATTATCCGGTTTATACAGATAATAAGTCCAGTGTTCTTAATCCCAATTTTATTAGCTATCCTCCTTACTTTAAGTGAAATAGAAATTCGTAATTTTTTCCCTATTTTAGCTAACGGTATAACTCCCGTTCTAAAGGGAGCAGTCATTTATGCCGGTTATTTTCAGGGTTTAGAGGTAATTTTATTTTTGTCCCCTTTTCTTGCTGATACCAATAAAGCCTTTAAGCCTACCTTAATTGGGATAGGTTTATTAAATATGCTTGCTTTTGTCAGCATAACATTAGTTATTGGAATATTAGGTATCAAAAATACTAATGAAATGTTATGGCCCGCATTTGCCATGATGTCTATTATTGAGATTCCGGGATTTCCTGCAGAAAGATTTGAACTTTTACTTACAGTACCCTTATTAATAGGGGTCTTTGTTACTATTTCGGTAACCCTCTATTTACTTTCCTACGGTATTATCCAGGTCTTTAAAATATCCCACAAGAAAACAGTAATCTATGTAATGGCACTCATTACAATTTTAGCAATAATGCTTGTTCCTGATTTTGCCTGGTATATTAAATTTCGAGGAATACATACATATGCTGCAATAATTTTCATTTATTTTCTACCTATATCAACTTTAACACTAGCTGTTTTAAGAAAAAAGGGGGAATATTTATGAAAAATAAACTAATTTATTTTCTACTAATACTATTAGGAATTTTAATAACTCCTGCCTGTTGGGATACGAAGGATATAAATAATAGAGCTTATGTTTCGAGCATTGCTATCGATGAAGCAGCCGGTGCTACTCTGGGGCAGGAGAATATCCCCTTTCGCTATAAGGTCACGGCAGAAATTATCAAGCCCGCATTACTAAAGGATTTTTCCTGGAAGCTCCAACCAGAGAAATCTGCCAGTATTATCCTTACTGCCGAAGGAGAAACAATCGAAAGGGCCTTTGATGTACTTCAAACAACTATTTCCCGCCCCCTAACCCTCAGTCACTTGCAGGTACTGCTTGTTGGAGAAAGGATGGCAGATGATATTAAAAAAATTTGCAGTTATTTTGAGAAACACCCGGAAGTTGCTCGAAGGCTGCGTCTAATTTTTGTCAGGGAACAAGAGGCATTGGCTATCCTAAAAACTGATCCAAAACTAGAAAGCTATATTGCCGAGGAGTTAGTTGGTATGACGGAAATAAGCAAAAATATCGCTTCAAGCACCTTTAAGCCTTTTACTCAGTATTTAAGTGAAATGAGAACAAATAATGGCCAGGCCTTAGGAGCAGCAGCTAACCTTTTTAATAATGAAACCCTTGTTCGCACCGGTAGCGCTATATTTAATGATTGGAAGCTAGTAGGTTGGTTAGATGGGGAAGAGACGAGAAAAGCGAGCTTGCTTTTTCCTGGAAATTTGGAAAATACCTTTGTTGGTGAGTACAATCAGGGAATTTTTACCTATAAGGTGGATAAAAAAAATTCCAAAATAATACCTGAAGTACAAAACGGAAATCTAAGCTTTAAGTTTAGGTTGAAAACTGATGGTATTATTTTGCAGGAAGAAGGTAACCAGCTTTTTCTCGCTGAACCTAAAAATATTGATAAATTAGAAATCCTTTTTGCTAAGGTTATCGCCGGAGATGTTGATGAGGCCATCAGAAAAGCTCAAATAATATATAAGGTGGATTATTTTAATTTTGGTATGAAGCTAAAGAATAAAGACTCCGATTACTTTGAGAGCCTAGATTGGCAAGAAACTTTTCCCACTGTACCAATAGAAACAGATATCGAGGTGAAGATTTCCCGCTTTGGAATAGCAAAATAGGGGCGGCTGGCCCGCCCATGCTACAGTGCTACAGAAAAAAAGATAAATTAACGCAGCTATGTGCCTTTTTTCAACGTCCGACTCGTAAATGTAGAGCATTTGCCGCAATTAGTACACCCGCCAGTATGCAGCAGGCTTTTAAAACATCGAGGGCAGCGTACAGCATCTTCTTCTTTAATTTCATAGCCGCATTGGGGGCATTTCATAACTATCCCTCCTGAGAAACATTTTTGACTTGAGGTTTTTTCCTAATCCTAACCAAAATTGATGTCACTCCTGCCATACCTATAAAAACGGAAATAGCAAACCAGCTACCTGTAATATCATTAGTAAACATCCCGGTTAGCTTATTAACAATGCCACCAACTAGAAAAGCGATTCCTAAAGAGCCAAACCACATAATAGCAGCCTCTTTTTTATTCCGTTCTTTAAACAGCACTAAAATTGCTGCTATACATGGTACGAAAAGAGTAATAGTTATCAGGGCAATTATTGTAGAGAGCGGATCCAAAGCTAAATCACTTAGACCGGCGGCACCGAAATCTCTCCGAACTATACCCATAACAAAAGCAGTAGACGCCTCTTTAGGCAAATTCAACCAGCCTACAGTAAGTGGTGTCAAAAAATTTTGCAGAGCTTTTAGCAAACCAGTTAACTCCATAACACTTATTATGAATGCACCAATTGCAAACAAAGGAGTAGCCTCTTTTAAAAAGCCGTAAGACTTAATTCCTGTTTTCTTTAATACATTCTCCATCCTAGGCAGTCGCAAAGGAGGTAAGTCTATTAATAAATCTGATGATTTACCAGGTAAAAATCTATTAAGTAACGTACCAACAATCGCCATTATACTTACCATAACCACAACATAAAGAGTTAAATATACTCCACCTAGCCCAGCGAGCATACCAACTATGACACCCATCTGAGCCGAACAGGGTATTGCTAACGCCAAGAGGAAAATTGCTATTCTTCTTTCTCTTACTGAGCCTAAAAGGCGGGTAACTACCGTAGCTAGAGTAACACAACCAAAGCCTAAAATTAAAGGAATTATTGCTCTACCATTTAAGCCGACCATCGAAAGTAGTCTATCAGTCAGGGCAGCCAGCCTCGGTAGATAACCTGAATCCTCAAATCCGGAAAGGAAGAAATAAAATCCTACAACCAGAGGCATTAATAGCCCTAATACATAAGTAACAGTCATAGTTAAGACACCAAATTCACCAACCAAAATCAAACCAAGAGCACTCTCTAGTTCGACAAATCTACTAACTAAACCCCTCATAAAAGGTTCATACATGCCAATCATAATTGTTTCTTCAGTAACCCCAACAACGGTCTGAGCCACAAAAACACCTATAGCCTGATACATCAAATACAGCATAACAAAAAGAATAGGTACACCGGTAATAGGTTTAATCATCCAGCGTCCTAATTTAGTTTTAATGTCTATACCCTCTTTAACCTCTGAGATAACATGTCCCACTACATCATTGACCCGCTCCCGGCGCATAAGATAAATATCTTCTCTATGCTTGGCAGGCTTAAGACCATGTCTTTCAGCAATTATAGGGTCCTCTTCTAAGACTAATAGGGCTTCCCCTTGACTTGCAACCCTTGCCTTCATTTTTATCAGCATATTCTGTAGATCTTGGTGAGAAACAATACCAATTTTTGCTTTATTGACGCTGTTTTTTACTTTCTCTAGGCCTATTCCTTTTACGGCAATCGTTTCAATAACAGGTACACCCAATAAATGTTCCAATAAATCAGCATCTACCTTAATACCCTGCCTGCCGGCATCATCCATCATATTTAGGGCTAAGATAACAGGTACTCCAGTATCGATAATCTGTTGTGTTAAAAAAAGGTCTCGTTCTAAGTGAACAGCATCGACCACATTAACTACTATATCAGCAGACAAGATAACATCCCGGGCAATTCTCTCTTCATCATTAAAAGAAGAAATACCATATACACCGGGAGTATCAATAATAATATCCTCACCATATCGGCCAAAGGAGATGTCTAAAGTAGTGCCGGGATAGTTAGAAACATCTACATACATCCCCGTAAACGCGTTAAAAAATACTGATTTTCCTACATTTGGGTTACCTGCTAAAACAATTTTTCGACCATGCTCTGGTAAGTCTATTTTTATATTACTTTCATGACAATGAGCCATGTTGATCACCTCCGTGTAGTATGTAAGTAACTTATTGAGTTTCGTTTTCAGTGTTTAGTGACCTGTGTCCAGTAAGGACAATTCTATTAGGATAGTTTTTTGCGTCTGATATACACCACTGCAACATTATTGGTCTGACACTACTCTTGGGTTTTAAATTTTGCGTCTGACACAATCATTAGTGACTGTGTCCAGCGACCAGTGTCCAGTGCCCTGGGAAATCTCTTTTAATTCTACATTCTAAATTCTAAATTCTACATTTTCTAAATTATCCCACCGCCTCAACGAGAATCTCACGTGCCAATCCATAACCTATTGCAATTTCCTGTTTACTTTTTCTTATTATTACAGGTCCGGCTGGTATCATCTCATCACAGGTAACAATAACACCTTCGGCAATACCAAAACGGATAGCCTGAGCCCTAACAATTTCATTTGGTATGGAAAGAATTTTAAAGGATTGACCCTTCTTAACATCAGCTAATACCATAAGTTTTCCTCCTCGATGATAATCATTATCAATTGCATCTTTATCATACTATATTCCTTGTAATTTAAAAAGACTAGTATTGTACTAAATTTAATATAAAATCAGAACATGCATTAGTACAAATGTACTAATGCATCTACATTATTGACACATAATAATAAATATATCAATTAAAATAACCAGTTATTACTGTAAATAACTGGTTTGTATTATCAATTATAAAAATAAGTGCCACTCACCTCTTTATGGTAAAGCCGTGGCGTATAGCAAATGCCAGCAACTGCGCCCTATTTGCCACCTGTACCTTATCACTTATTCTCTTTATGTGATTTTTTACTGTGTTAGGGGAAATATTCAATTGTACTGCAACTTCCTGATTGGTATTGCCGACAGCTACCAAATGGAGAATTTCTTTTTCCCTCAAGCTCAGAGAGTTTGTCTTATCATTACTTTCCCTGCCTAATTGTTCAGCAAACTGCCGCAGAATATCACAAGCCACAGGAGAGGCTAAAGATTCATTTTCATTTACTACACTTCGGATTACCTCAACCCAGATATGGGGATCCAGAGATTTTAATAAATATCCCTGAGCCCCTAAACGCATGGCATCAAAAAGGTGTTTCGCTTCCTGAGAGGCAGTGAGAACCACAATCTTTGTTTTTCCAGGGAACTCCTTACCGATTGAGGCTACTAATGAGTTTTTCTCATCCTTATTCCATAATTCCGTTACAACAACATGCACTTCATTTTTTCGAATAAAATCCAAAGCTTCTCTAGCATTAGAAGCTTCTCCAACAACCTGTAGGTCTTCAGACAGATTTAATATGCTAATTAATCCTTTACGTACTAAAAGGTCCGGCTCTACAACTAGAATTGTAATTACCTCATTCTCCATTAAAATACCACCTATTTAGAAAACCGGCTAAGTCGGTTTTCGTACTACAGTTCTACAGAAAAAGATTACACTCCACTTCGTTTCGTTAAGTTTTTGTTTTTGAGTCTAGCGAAGCGGAATCTCAATCTTAACCTTAACCTTAATCTTAACCTCAACCTCAACCTCAACCTCAACCTCAACCTTGAGCTGATATCACAATAGCTACTCCCGAGCTGGTTCCTAACCGTTCAGCTCCAGCCTCAATCATTAATAAAGCAGCTTTTACATCCCTAATCCCGCCGGAAGCTTTAATTTTAACTTTTTCTCCTACCACTCGCTTCATCAATTGTACATCTTCAAGGTTTGCACCACCACCATTAAAGCCGGTAGAAGTCTTTACAAAATCAGCCCCTGCTGCCAAAACCAATTGGCAGGCCTTTTCTTTTTCTTCATTAGTTAAAAGACTAGTTTCTATTATTACCTTAACAAGCTTTTTAGGAACCTGATTTTTAGCTACATTTACTACAGCATAAATATCTTCCTGAACATAATCATATTTCCCAGATTTTAAGGCTCCGATATTTATTACCATATCTATTTCCTGAGCACCCTCTTTAAAAGCTCGTTCTGCCTCAAAGGCTTTTACTTCCATAGTGTTAGCACCTAAAGGAAAGCCAATAACAGTGGCTACCTTGACCTTTGTACCTGTTAATAGTTTTGCGGCCAAATTTACATAACAGGGATTAACACAGACAGCGGCAAATCCATACTGCTTAGCTTCCCGACATAACTCCACTATCTCAGCTTCAGTTGTCTGAGGTTTTAGGATTGTATGATCAATATATTTGGCAATATCTACATTTAACATTTTGAAACACCTCCTTATATTAAGGTTTAGGTTTCGCTCAGTCACCAAACATAGTTTGGTGAAGGCTAAGGTTTCACTCACTTCGTTCATTAGGTTAAGGTTAAGTAGGAACTACAGAACCCATAGTTCTACAGTGCTATAGTGCTACAGAAATAAGATTACACTCCACTTTCGTTTCGTTAGATTAAGATTTCACTACATTTCATTTCGTTAGATTTTTGTTTTAAAATCTAGCGAAGCGGAATCTTAATCTTAACCTTAACCTTAACCTTAGCCTCAACCTTAACCTTAACCTTAACCTTAGCCTCAACCTTAACCTCAACCTGTCCCGTTAGGGACATATTACAGTATTCCTAAAAGTAGTGTAGCTAACGTTGCATATATTATTAAGCCTAAAATATCAATTGTCGTGGTTATAAATGGAGCCGATGCCGTAGCTGGGTCAACTCCTACCTTTTTAAGCAAGAGAGGTACAACTGTACCCATAGTAGCTGCAGTTACCATATTAGCGAACATTGTCAAGCCAACTACAAGACCGAGTTGAATACTGCCCTGCCAAAAATATGCTGCAAGTGCTACAATAGCACCCATTACAGTACCTAGAGAGATACCCACCATGGACTCCCGCAAAACAGTTTTTAAAACAGTGGTGGTGTTAATCTGGCCGGTAGCAATTCCCCGTACAGTAACTGTTGAGGACTGGGTTCCTACATTACCGCCCATTCCTATTAATAAAGGGATAAAAAAGGCTAAGGCAACAACAGTATTTAATTGCTCAGAGAAATTTTTTAATACCTGACCAGAAAGCATTCCACCCATCATTGTAATCAAAAGCCAGGGTAGTCTCGATTTAAATGCAGTGCTAAACCTAGCGAGAGTTTCATCCTCTTCAGCTTCATATGTTCCTGCCATTCGGTATAAATCTTCAGTGGCTTCTTCGTGGATAACATCAATAACATCATCGACTGTAATAATTCCAATTAGATGCTGCTTGTCATCAACAACTGGAACAGCTAAAAAGTCGTACTTAGCTACTAAGCGAGCTACATCTTCCTGATCTTCATTAACGTTTACGCTCATTACATTTTTTCGCATAATATCAATAATAATTGAATCTGGACTAGCTATTATAAGTTCTCTTAAGGAAATTACACCTACCAACTGGTTTTTTAGATTAATCACGTACACATAATAAACAGTTTCTGCATCTGGTGCAGTTTCCCGTAGTACTTCAATTGCTTTGGCAGCTGTTATACTATCAGGAATGGCCACATATTCGGTAGTCATGATACCACCGGCTGTATCCTCCCGGTAGTCCATTAACTCTTGAACATCTTCAGCATCTTGATCTTCAAAAAGATCTAAAAACTTTTCTTTGTCATTTTCCGATAATTCACCTAAAAAGTCAGCAGCATCATCAAAAGACATTTCATCTAGGATTTCTGAAACCCTCTCTGAAGATACATCTTGGAGTAAGTCAGCTACCACTTCGGCATCTAATTCATTTAAAACAAGGGCTGCTTGTTCGGAATCCAATTGCGCTAAAAGGTATTGTTTATCACTTTTATCGGTAATATTAGATATTACTTCGGCAATATCTACCGAATGCATATCTAATAAAAACTGTTTGAGATGTTTTTCATCTTTGGTAGCCAAAAATCCTTTAATAACAGTAAGTAGTTGATTAGTTCCCTCTTTCATGGCTCCTCCTATCCGGGGAGCTTATTTATGGAACAGCTCCCCCTTCTCTATTTCTTTCGTAATAATAAAGCTTCTACTTCTACCTCGCGGGTTGCCTTCCACAAATTTTCACCTCAACTTATTTTCTTTATAGTATAGCTTTGGGATAGTGACTGGTGACTAGTTATTAGTGGCTAGTATAAGACTATGGTCTATGGTCTATGGTCTATGGTCTATGGTCTATGGTCTATGGTCTATGGTCTATGGTCTATGGTCTTATTTGACTTTATCAATTCGTTTATTTAGCGTCAACTATTAATGCTTTAAATTACTTTTAGGCTAAGATGTTGCGTCTGACAATTACTACTGGATTAAGATTACGGGTCTGACACTTATATACTGGGTTATTATTATGCGTCTGACATTACTTTTGGGGCATACTTTTGCGTCTGCTAAAGATTGTTTCAGATGCAGACTTCTAGAACAAACATGCAATGGTTGTGTCAGACGCAATATTTAAACTTAAAAGTATTGTCAGACCAGTAATGTTACAGTGGTGTAAATCAGACGCAAAATCTATCCAATAGGATATCTTTTTAGAGTTCTTTTTGATATCCCAGATTGCGTAAAACATTATCTTTATTGCGCCAGTCTTCTTTAACCTTAACCCACAGTTCTAAAAATACCTTATTACCTAGCAGAAACTCTATATCCTTGCGGGCTTCTGAACCTATTTTCTTCAACAATTCACCTTTTTTGCCAATGACAATACCTTTCTGTGAATCCCTTTCTACAAAGATGGTGGCTCCAATATAAATAGTATCATTACGGCGTTTTTCCATCATATCTAATATAACTGCTACACTGTGAGGTATTTCTTCCCGAGTAGAGCGCAATATTTTTTCTCTAATTAATTCAGTAATTACTACCTGTTCCGGTTGATCGGTAACAGCATCATCGGGATAATATTTAGGTCCTTCAGGTAGATATTCCTTAGTTTTATTAATAAGTCTTGCAATATTATCGCCTTGGAGAGCAGATATAGGAAAAACCTCGGCAAAATGCCCTCTTGATTGCCAGGAACTTATATTTTCAAGTATTTGTTCAGGCCTAAATAAGTCGGTTTTATTTAGAATCAAAAATACCGGTGTCTTAATCTTAGCTAACTTATCTATTATGTACTGCTCACCAGCTCCAAAACTAGAACTAGTATCTACCATATAATATATGATATCAACTTCTTCTAAAGTATTCTGTGCTATATCCACCATAAATTGTCCCAACCTATGCTTGGGTTTATGGATGCCGGGAGTATCCAAAAAAATTATTTGGGCTTCTTCCTGAGTCAGAATACCGGTTATTCTATTGCGAGTAGTCTGAGGCTTATCAGATATAATTGCAATTTTTCTATCCAGGATACTATTTAAAAGGGTGGATTTCCCGGCATTAGGTCTGCCGATTATGGCTACAAAGCCAGATTTCATAACTTTCGTTCCTCCTCAAGTTTAGCAGGGCTAAATGCTAAAGGTAATAATTCCTTAGCTTTATAAATTTTATATTCACCAGATACATTAGCTAAAATGACATCTATATCCTCACCAAACTCGATAAATACTTGACGGCAGGGACCACAGGGCGAAGTTATTTCCTCAGTATCAGTTGATATTGCAATAGCCTTAAATTTTCTAAATCCTTCCGAAACGGCTTTAAAAATTGCAGTTCGTTCTCCACAATTGGTAAGACTGTAGCTCGCATTTTCAATATTACAGCCGGTAAAAACCTGCCCATCCTCTGTTAAAATAGCAGCCCCTACCCGAAATTGAGAGTAAGGAACATAGGCCATTTCTTTAGCTTCTGCAGCCTTTTGTACTAACTCTTCATAGCTAATCATCATTTTCCTCCTCTGGAGTACTATCTTTTGGTCGGTGCTCAGTATACAGGGACCAGGGACCAGTGTCTAGTATTCAGCAATTATAAGCAATTATATTAGATAGAATTTGCGTCTGACAATTGCTATCAGGTAAATATTACTCGTCTGACATTACTTAAGGGTTATTTATTGCGTCTGACACAAGCATTACATGTTTATTTTGTAGTAGTATAGATTTTCTTTAGGTCCTTCTTAACCTTAACCTAGCGAAGCGAAACCTTAACCTATGCATTATTTCTGTTGCACTGTAGCACTGTAGCACTGACGTGCTGTATAACCCTTGAGCTAATACGCTACATTAACATTGACTGGAACTACGCTTATCCAAGTATTACCTTCTTTCAGAGCAACCTCTTCTCCTTCGCTCTGGTAATACTTAGTCACACCGGCTTTTTTCTCCCAAATGCCCTGAATAACCTGACCTTCTGAAAAGAAGACAGCCTTGCCGGTACCATTTAGAGTTAGCTCTAGGCGACCTTCATCATCAATTACCCGGGCATTTATCATCTGAATAATAACATTTTTCGCTGTAAGCTGTTCACCTGTATTTAGCCAATGGGTGACACCACCGGTAAATCTTAAATATCGTTTAGTGTTGTCATCATAGAGATATTCTGCCCGAAAATCGCTATGTTGGTAACTAATACTAATCTTGTTAGATATATTACCCTTAAATTCTTCTTTGGAGCTTAAATATTTAAAATCAAAAATTTGACCATTTTCCCTAAAACCCTCCTGTAACGCTACACGCCGTAAAGTATTAGCATCAGAATAAAGGTTATAGGGAGCTTCTCTTTCATTAATACGCCAAAAAGCCCGGTCCACGCCACCTTCTAAACCGTTCAAATTACCAATCTCACCAAATTTTGCAAAGGCCTGGGGACTCCCTCCCGCGTGAACAAAAATAGGATCATATTCTTTACTAATATCTATATTATAATCCCTGGCACTCCTAATGGGGCCGATTAGCTCTGGTTCATATCTTGAAAAAACTGCCATAAAACGAGTAGTTCCCCCTTCAATAGGTAACTCAAAAACTAAATCAGCTTCATTAAGACCAGATTGGGGGCGTGCATTTAGGTCATTATCAATTACTACTACCAGATTCCTTTTTCTAGGTAGCTCTAGCCAATTCTCATCTTCCTCGCTTACTTCCTCTGTAATCGGTAAACTAGGCAATTCTACTTCTGGTTCTACCTCTTCTTCAACCTGCTGATGGGGTTTTAGCAAATCACCTATATAAGTAAAGCCTGCAACTCCTGCTATTATCCCAAAAACTAATAAAATAATAATAACAAAATTTTTTTTAAGCCAGTTCATCTTTTTTCTCCTCCTCATAAGGCGGTGCAAATACCCCGCCAGAGATAACCAGTTTTATCCCTTCTTCAACTGTCATTTCTAGAGGAATTATATCTTCTTTAGGTACAAGTAATAAAAATCCTGAGGTGGGGTTAGGCGTAGTAGGCAGAAAGACATTTACCATTTCATGTTTAGTCTTTGCTTGGACTTCCCCTTTAGAAGTTCCTGTGATAAAAGCTAAAGCATACAGACCTTTACGGGGATACTCTAAGAGTACAACCTTTTGGAAAGCACCTTTATCCTGGCTCATAAATGCTTCCACAATCTGCTTGACAGCATTATAAATAGATTTAACAACTGGCAAAGAGAGCATCATGCGTTCAAAAAAGCTGATTACTTTTTTACCCATGAAATTTCTAGCTAAGATACCAGTTAAAATAATGAAGATAATAGTAATTACAAAACCTACACCAGAAAATTCCCTGCTAAGCTGTTGGAGATAATTAAGTCCCGGAATGTACTTTGCAAAAGGGACTTTTCCTAATATTAAACTGTCGATAAAATTAAACAAAAGTAAAAAAACATAAATACTTACTACAGTGGGCAAAAGAACTGCCAACCCTGTCAGAAAATATTTTTGTATTTTTTTAATCACACACCAACAACTCCTTATTATATATCTTTTTCCTTCCAAACCTTAACTTTATCTACCCTCCGGCCTAAGGTTTTCTCTACTTTTATTTTAACATTTCCTAGGCTCAATTCCTCCCCCTCTTTGGGAAGATGACCTAATAAATGAAATACCAGGCCGCTTATGGTCTCAAAATCATCATCAGGCAAATCTATATTTAAGGATTCATTTATGTCATAAATACTTGCCCGAGCATCAACCCTAATAGAATCATCAGTAAGCATGACAATAGATTCCTCTTCGATATCAAACTCATCCTGGATATCACCAATAATTTCTTCAATAACATCTTCAATTGTGACTAGCCCGGCAGTACCTCCATATTCATCAATAACAATAGCCATATGTACTTTCGCCAGCCTGAGCTCTGCCAATAAATCCCTTACCTTTTTCGTTTCCGGAATATAATAGGCAGGACGCATAAGCTTGCGGATTTCTAATGCAGTAAAATCCTTGTTAATGTTTTTTAACAAATCCTTTGCATAAATTATCCCAATTATATTATCGGTAGTATCCTCATAGACGGGAATACGAGAATGCCCTGCATCAATAGCGATATTAACTACAATAGAAAATGACTCAGTTACATCAGTTACTATCATATCAATTCTAGGTGTCATTATTTCTCTAACTAATGTATCATCAAATTCAAAAATGCTGTTGATCATGGCTCGCTCACTTTCAGCTATGAGGCCTTCCTCTTGACCAACGTTAACTAAAAGCTTGAGTTCATCCTCTGTGATGAAGGGACCCTGTTTTGCATCACTGCCAGTTAACTTAAGCATTAAATTAGTTAAGACAGCCAGCACCTTAATTATGGGCATTAAAATTATGCTTAACACTCTAATAATATCAATTATATTTAAAGACCATTTTTCAGCATTCTGAGCTGCAATAGTTTTAGGCGCAACCTCACCAAAGATTAGCACTAGGATAGTCATAACCCCGGTAGCAATCCCCACGCCCCGGCTCCCGAAAATATCAATAGCCATAGAGGTAGCTATGGCGGATGCCCCAATATTTACTATGTTATTGCCAATTAAGATTGTAGCAATCAATCGATTTGGTTCATCAAGCATTTTCATAATAAGTTGGGCTTTTTTATTCCCTTCCTCTGCCATATGTAACACTCTAACTTTGTTGAGAGAAAACAAAGCAGTTTCAGTTGATGAAAAAAAGCCAGATAAAATTATTAATATAAAAAGAATAAATGTTTGTAGTAAAATATCAATACTCAAAAAAAATCCCCTTCCCCCATAATATAACGAGACCACTGAAAAAGTCCAATTCCGTGTCATTGCTATGAAGCTATTGATTGTTGCTGTGTCATCCTGAGGGAGAAACGACCGAAAGATCTTAAGATTCTTCACTACGTAAGATCCTTCGCTGTCGCTCAGGTAAGCAGGGTATCAAAATCATGTGTTCAGATTTTGTTTGCATCGCTTAGTTTTTTCACCTAATGACAAGCTTGGCTATTTGCCATATTACTTAACTTTTTCAGTGCCTTCTAATATAACGTCAGCAAATATGGCTAGTTGCCATTATCTATAGTGTTATTAGGAAAGGTCTGAAAAATACCTATATAATTCAGGTAGAAAAACAACCGCCCCAACTACTAAAGCGTTAAGGACGGCCACTAAAACTGCTCCTGCTGCTACATCTTTGGCTGCCTGAGCTAAAGGATGATGCTCACCGGTATATAAATCTATGGCTCTCTCAATTGAGGTATTTATCATTTCTAAAGTGAGTACTAAAGTAACACTAAATAATACTAACAACCATTGACTAGCAGATATCTGAAAAAACCAAGAAAGGACTAGTGCTAGTCCAGCCAATTTTAAGTGAATGCGAAAATGATTTTCATTTCTGACACAGTAGATAATACCACGTATGGCATTAGTGAGACTGTTTATAAAGTTTGATTTGTTTTTCATAGAAAATACCTCTGTAAGCGCTTATTCATGGACACTTATTGCCAGATATACTACTAGGCGAACATATTGCGTCTGAAATACACCCCTGCAACCTTATCGGTCTGACAATACTTTGGGGTTAATATCTTGCGTCTGACACAAGCATTGCATGTCTATTCCGTAGCCTTTTGAAGCTTATAGTCACTTATTAGTTTGTGTCAGACGCAATAGTATGCCCCCAAAGTAATGTCAGACGCGTAATGTTCACCCAGGAGTAATTGTCAGACGCAATAGTCTATCCCTATAGAAGTCATCCGCTACTCCCTAGTCAGCCCTACTGCCTCTAGCAGTTCTTCCTCTCTGCGGCGCATAACCTTCTGATCCTCATCGGTCATGTGGTCATAGCCTAGAAGGTGTAATAAACCGTGCACCATTAAATAGGCAATTTCCCGTTCCAGAGAATGATTATACTCTTGAGCTTGCCTCCAAGCAGTTTCAAGGGAGATTATTATATCACCCAAAAGAAGTTCTTCTTCACCATCTATTATAGTCAACTCATCTTCGCCAGCTTCTAAAAGGGCAAAGGAGAGAACATCAGTGGGCATGTCTTTCCCTCGATACTCTTTGTTCAATTCCTGAATTCCGTCATCATCCTTAAAAACCAGGCTGATTTCCGCCTGGGGATCAACATCCTCTAAAGACAGGCATTTTTCAGCAATTATTGAAAGGTCAGCCTCCCATTGGGGGTGCAGCGGGATTTTTTTCTGGTGGTTGGTTATTATCAGCGACACTTTTTTCACCTTTCTTTTCCATTGCTTTTAGCATATTCTCAGGATACTCTATCCTATGGTGGAAAATACCGTTTAATACCCGTACAAAAGCATTAGCTATTTTATCTAAGTCTTTAAAGGTAAGGTCACACTCGTCTAACTGTCCATCATTTAACCTGTCCTTAAGAATATTTCTGACTAGCCCTTCAATTTTTCCGGGTGTAGATTGTTTCATGGATCTTACTGCTGCCTCCACATTGTCAGCAAGCATTATGATAGCAGCCTCTTTACTTTGTGGCTTAGGAGCATCATAGCGATAATCTTCTTCATTGACAGTATCTTCTTTTTCCGATTCAAGTGCTTTATGATAAAAGAATTTCACCATGCTGGTACCGTGATGCTGAGCTACCATATCAATAATTATTTGGGGCAAACCATAGTTTTTACAAAGTTCCACACCATCTTTAACATGGGATGTAATAATCAGAGTACTTAATGGAGCAGCAATTTTATCATGGGGGTTTTCTGTCATTTGGTTTTCCACAAAGAAATAAGGTCTTTTTATTTTTCCCGCATCATGATAATATGCACCTACTCTTACCAGCAAGGAATCAGCTCCTATGGCATCAGCAGCAGCTTCCCCTAAGTTGCCAACTAAAATACTGTGATGGTATGTGCCAGGTGCCTCCATAAGCACCTTTTTTAAAAGTGGATGATTAGGAGTTGATAATTCTAGCAGCCGTACCGAAGTAGTAATGCCAAAACCGCTCTCCAAATAAGGCAATAAGCCAATAGTTAATATCGAAGAAAGAAGACCATTAGCAATTCCAAAGCCAGAGCCAATAATAATTAACTGCCAGCTTAAGTTGTTTAATAGACCTAAAGAAAGCACACTGGCAATATTAACCAATGCTATCCAAAGACCCGCCTTAGCTAAATCAGAGCGCTGGCTCAGATGGGAAACACTATAAACACCAACTAAACCGCCTGAAAGAGCAGTTAAAACAAAAGTCATACTTCCTGTAAATAAGCCAACAAACATAGTGAAAACTATAGTAGTAAAAATAGCCAGCTTCGTATCTAAAAGAATAGCTATTAGCATTGTTCCTGCCGCGATAGGAATCATATGGCCTACTTGTTCTGCTCGCTCAGGAACATTGCTCAGATTAATAGCCAAAATTAATTTCATTAGAACTAAAGTCACAACAACTAAAAGCATCATAAGAACTAAATAATTCTCATTACGGTATAGGTCCTTCTTATAATGCCTAAGGAACAAAGCCCCCAAGATCATCAGTAGTGCTGTAAAAATGGCAAGGCCCAAAAGAATATAAGTAGGTGAAGCATTATTCTTGTACCCCAACCATGTCAAAATGTTAACCTGCCGGTCTGTTAAAACATCGCCGGCACTTACTATTCGCTCATTTTTTTGAATTACTACATTAACAGGCTCTACCTCTTCCATAGCCTGTTGTCCTTTTTCCTCAGTAGCCTTCTCGCTAAAGGCCAAATTAGGTCTAAATTCAATTGCGCTTAAAGCACCCTTGATTAATTCCCGGTAGGAATTGTTTATTTCCAAAAGTTCAACCTCAGATAAAATTTTATCCTTAACTATCTGTAAATTCTCATTACTAACTCCGGAGTTGTAAGTATTGCTCACTATTCTTATTGCCTGGGCTTCCAGACTTTCAATTTGTTTAGGTTCTAAATTAAGAATTTCCTGCCATTGTTTTTCTGTAACAGTCCACTTCAAGGACTGCAAAGCATTTATTTTTTCATTTTCAGTTAATGAAGGGTTAATTATTACCCCTAAAACCCTTTTGAAGTTAGAGCTGATTGGATTCTTCATTTTCTCGCCAACTTCAGGGTTGAGCTCATAAACAGGCATAACCTTTTGATAAGCTTCCTGCCTCTTTTTTTCCGTTGCTTCTTCATCTTCAAAAGTAAGATATCTATTGGCGGAGATATCAATAGGACTAACTTGTCCAACCTCTAACGGCATTTGTTCAGGTAAAAAATGCAAGGCAAAAATACCCAGTGTTATTGAGAAAAATAGGATACTCCAAAGAAACCTTCGTACTTTAGTATATCCTAACCAATGGGTCACTAATTTAGGCGGTTTTATATCAAACTTTTTAAAAGCCATAGGGAGTTTACCTCCTCTCATCCACCTCTTCATTGTATAACTCATAGGCAGCTATTATCCTAGAAACAACTGGATGTCTTACTATATCAGCTCGGGTTAGATACTGAAAACTTATGTCGGAGATGGAATGCAGAATTTTTTGGATCAAAACCAAACCAGACACATTATTTTTAGGCAGGTCTACCTGTGTAATATCACCAGTTACAACAGCCTTCGAACCAAAACCAATCCGGGTTAAAAACATCTTCATCTGTTCCGGGGTGGTATTTTGGGCTTCATCCAGAATAATAAAGGAATCATCAAGGGTCCTGCCCCGCATATAGGCTAATGGAGCAATTTCGATTATCCGCTTTTCCATATAGCGCTGTGCAGTCTCCATACCCAAGACATCGTAGAGACCATCATATAAAGGTCTTAAATATGGATCTACCTTGTCCTGCATATCACCGGGCAGAAAGCCCAGCTTCTCTCCAGCTTCAACAGCCGGTCTCGTCAAAATTATCCGCTGAACATCTTTGTTTCTAAGGGCTTTGACAGCCATAACAACAGCTAAATAAGTTTTACCGGTACCAGCCGGACCAATACCAAAAACTATATCATTTTCCTTAATAGCTTTGATATATTTATACTGCCCCAGTGTTTTAGAGCGAATTTGTTTGCCGCGGGAAGTAATCTGCAGTACTTCCGATAGATACTGTGAAATCTTTTCATCAGTTTCCTGGGAAATTAAAGTTAAAGCATAATTTATATCGGTTAGATTAATTGCTTTGCTATTGATTAGCTCAATCAAATGGTCAAATAATTGTTTAGCCGCGTGGACCTCCTCCTGAGAGCCTGATAATACTATCTCGTCACCCCGAGTAACAATTTTTGCCGAGAGATTTTTCTCGATAAATTTAAGATTCATATCCTGCATACCAAAAAGCATTGCTGCTTGATTATTATCTTTTAAGGATATTTTTACTTGATGGTTATTGGACAAAATTTACATGACCTCCTAAATAAGTGACTAGTGGCTAGACCCTACAGTGCTACAGTTCTACAGTGCTACAGTTCTACAGAAAAATCCTAGGTTAAGGTTTCGCTTCGCTAGGCTAAGGTTGAGCAAAATTAACATTAAAACACCTGCTTAGCCTTAACCTCAGCCTTAACCTGTCCCGAGGGGACATTATTATATTATTATACCCCATTAAATCAACGGGCGCCAACATCTGTTATGAGTTGGGGTACTGCAACATTCTCTATGCACTCCCAGATAACCTCTACTGCTACGGAATTTTTATCTTCACTAGGCAGAAGATTAACGGATTTTTGTATTACCTTAACATCCGTAGATAAAATAGCCGTTAAATCTTTTTCTGCCCTCTTAATAGCCTCCCGATAGGCTCCTTCAAGCCCATAACTATTTACCAAATGTTTTTCTTCCCAATAGATATTTGTAATTAATTCGACAGGCACATGGATATTCCTCCAAGGAATAATTTTATTGGAATTAGTTTCCAATGAATAATGCTCATAAGAAGGTGTCTTTTCTCCTTTTAATACTATCTGTTTTTCCCCGATTTTTAGAACTACTTGTTCAAGCTTAGCCCCTGTTTTTATAATTTCCGTTTCTACAAGGGAGCAGGAATTTCTTCTGACATGCATTACTTTAGCTCTTACAATTCCCTTAGATCTCACTAACTGGGGTTGACCTCCATGAGTATATGTGCCATCATCATTCAAATGTATTTCGGGATAGACATAACCTGAAATAAGAATTTGGTCCCTTTCGATCCTATCCCCCTCTTTAACTTGAGGAGTGCCCAAAAGTACCAGCATTTCAGCAATCGTTCCCGCTTCCTTAGCTACTAAATGAGCAAATTTATGTTCATTAGTTTTAGGAATTAAGACCTTCTCCGATATTTCTATAGTTGCCTTTGTGCCTTGAATACTAATCCCTACCCAAGCCAGCTTTGGGTGTGAATCCTGCATACCAGCCTCAATTTTATCCAAATCAATCCTTTTTATAACTGTCCCCGACTTCAAACCCCATTGTGCTGCTAAATTTTTTATTTCATTTACTGTTAGATCCTCTGCGCCTTTAACTTCAATAACCCAAATAAATGATGTTAAAATATATAGACTTAGTAAAAACATCATGCTTCCCATAGCTAAGGTTTTTCTGGCTTTTACCCTCTTTATATGAAAAGGTAGGCCGCAGCGTTCATAAATACTAACTCTACATCTGCACATTCGGGCTATTTTAGCCAGTGGTTTAAATGCATAAAGCCTAATTTTCAGACTAATTTTCCTTTCTCCGATTTGTACAATATCCCATAAAAAAATTCCCCGTGTTAAAGCCATGTTAATTACTTTCTCGGGAAATTGACCTTCAATTATTATAATCAAATAACCTACCAAATAGGAATACCATCTCAATTTTCTTCAACCTCCTCAGTTAAGGTTAAGGTTAAGGTTAAGGTTAAGCTTTTTCTTAGCCTCAACCTCAGCCTTAACCTGTTCCGTCAGGAACTATCTCCCAAAGCCTACTTCCTGGATTCTCCCCTCAATATATATTTCCTCAACACTAATATTTCGCAAAACCAAATTTTCCCCCTTAATAATTAACTGCCCCAATGAGGTACTCAGCCTTACTAATGCACTTGTATATTCAATAATACCCCGGTGATTTTCAATATAAATTTGAATATCTCCGATTATAGTTAGTTTAGGTAAATCTAACATTACATCTCTAGGAATATCTAAAACACTAGAAAATCTATTTTTTAGCTTATTCTTGTTCATAAAAGGCATAAGAAAACCCCCTTTTCCTAATAAATTTATGCAGGAAAAAAGGGGGATATGCTAATAAGTAAATGGCTAGTGGCTAGTTTTTGGTGGTGAGCCACAAGCGAACGAAACCTTAACCTAGCGTAGCGAAATTTTAATTTCTATTTCTCATCTTTCTCACCAATATTTATAGTATCCATGGTAAAGGGTATTTTAGGGTCATCTGAAACATCAATCATTCCTTTGATATCATCTTCATATAAATCTATGTATAAATTATGGTTTTTATCAACACTGGCTAAAGCAACCTTATTTAAAGACAAAATATCTTGCTTATTTAACTGTTTTTTCAACCATTTGCCATCTAAACCCATTCTCTCCAAATTAGAATAAATCAACTGTCCATCAATAATAATTTCTACTGGTAAACCTTCAGAATCATAGGCAATATTTAAGTCTTCTCGTGTTGGAGTATCCTTATTTGCTTTTTTTAAAATGCTTATTTTCCCGCTTGTCTCAATAATTGCATACTCTAGATCATTTATATCAAATATATCCTTAGCACGAAGCTCTGAAGTGAATTCATCAATGTTATAATGCATTTTTTTTAAGTTATTTTCTAGAATTTGGCCATCTTGTACAACAATCACCGGCTCACCAGCTATTATCTTTCTTAATGGCCTATTTTTTAAGGAAATAATGGACATGGAAAAAGTTAACAACCCAAAGAAAACTAAACCAATTAAATGCTGCCACATTAGTTGATCCGTATCAGTTGCCATTGTTGCAGCAATAGAACCAAAGGTAATGCCAGTGATATATTCATAATAGGTTAGTTGGGAAATTTGCTGTTTGCCCAATAGTTTTGTTATAAATAAAATTGTAAAGAAGGCCAAACAAGTTTGAAGTAAAATTTTCAGCAATAGATTCATTATTAACCCTCGATCCACACTTTATTGCATATTGATATGTTGCCCTATACATCTAAAAAAAATAAGCCTGCATATGCAGACTTATCCTTTTACCTATAATTAAATTTCTTTTTTGACCTCGGCGGTCCTAATACCTCAGACCAGATCATACCGTTTATTACTGATGTTTTATCCAAAGCAATACTCTGACCTTTAGCCTGCCACTGGCTTTCTTGAATTTCAATAACTGTAGGAGCAGTCATTTCCCTTACCTTGGGCATTTGTTTAACTGGTGATTTTTCCACTTTATCTTCATTAAAAACCGATTTGCTCTTTGCATTAATTTGTCTTTTTGTTTCTTTTACAACATCCCCACCGGGTATCTCTAAGGGAAACGGAAACCAACTCGGCATTGACATTGGCTCTGCTTTAGGCTCCGGCCTAGCTTCCCGTCTCACTTCTCTACTCTCTTGTTCTTTAACTAGAGGCCTGACCGTATTTTTCGACCATGGTTCACTTCTGCGGCGATCTTCAGACTTCCTCTTTGCAACTTTACTATTCTGTAGGCCTCTGAAAATAAACCACAGAAAAATAATAATCCCTAATGCATCAAACTTCAGGTCCACCACCACCTTCCAAAAATTTCTCTTGGGTTTAGTTAGTTATCAGTGGGTAAGCTTATATACTATACAGATTGTCCGTGTGGCGGCTCTTGGGTAATTCATATCGTCCGTGCCACAGTGCCACCGAAAAATAATTTGGTATACTCGATGACACATCCCAGTAATATGCCATGCATCGTGACACGTCAACAAATCTTAACATTCATGGTCACACGAACTACTCAGCTAGCTTATTATCTATTCCTTGCCAGGGTTATCCGAGTTTGTAGTTTTAGCTATATTTTCCCGCATCGATGTATCAGCTAAGATATTTTGCATGTTAAAATAATCCATTACTCCAACTTTGCCTTCCCGTAAAGCTTGAGCCATTGCTCTAGGCACTTCTGCTTCCGCTTCTACAACCTTTGCTCTCATTTCCTGAACACGGGCCTTCATCTCTTGTTCCGTGGCCACAGCCATAGCCCGACGCTCTTCTGCTTTAGCTTGAGCTATTTTCTTATCGGCTTCTGCTTGGTCGGTTTGCAGTTCTGCTCCAATGTTTTTACCAACATCTACATCTGCAATATCAATGGACAATATTTCAAAGGCAGTACCAGAATCTAATCCTTTAGCAAGTACTGTTTTGGAAATGCTATCGGGGTTTTCTAATACATTCTTATGGGAAACAGCACTACCAATAGTTGTGACAATACCTTCACCAACCCTGGCAATGATAGTCTCTTCACCTGCTCCCCCTACTAGACGCTCAATATTTGCTCTTACTGTGACCCTAGCTGTAGCTTTTACTTGAATACCATCTTTAGCCATAGCAGTTACTATAGGAGTCTCGATAACCTTAGGCGTAACAGAAACAGTAACAGCTTCTTTTACATTTCTACCTGCTAGGTCAATAGCCGCCGCCCGAGAAAAATTAAGGTCAATTCCTGCTCTTTGAGCCGCAATTAAAGCATCAACAACTCTGTCAACATTACCGCCAGCTAGATAATGGGCTTCCAGCTTGGATGTGTCTACATCAATACCTGCTTTAACAGCTTTAATAAGTGGCATTACTATTTTCGAAGGTGCTACTCTCCTTAAACGCATTCCAATTAAAGTAAATAGACCTACTTTAACACCTGCAGCCAAAGCTGAAATCCACAGCCCTACCGGAATAAAGGTAAACAAAATGACAACCGCCAAAACAGCAAAAACAAACAAAACTAAAAGGGATATGTCTAAAAACATATAATTCCTCCTCAATCAATAATTTTTTTAACTATTACCCTATTACCTTCTACTTTAATGATTTTTATCCTGCTTTCTCTTTCGATATATTCCCCTGAAGAAACAACGTCTATTCGTGTACCATCTGCTAGTTCCCCAGTTCCTGCCGGCCTTAGGTTTGTTAACGCCCTGCCTTCTTGACCAACATACTTTAATAAATCCTGACTACTTGCAATATAACCTTCCTCAGTAACTAATTTATTACCCAAAATAATTCTTTTCCAAAAGTTCCTCGCTGTTAAGTACTTCATACTAACCAGGATTATAATAATTGTTCCAACTATAGCTATTGTTAAGGAAACTAAGGCTGCCTCCAAGCTAGGAGAAACTAGAAATATACTTGTAATAAAAGCCAATAGTCCCCCTATCCCGAAAATACCGAAACCAGGAACAAAAGCTTCTACTACCATAAGGATTAATCCTAATACAAAAAGCAGAATAGCTTCCCACCCGGAAAACCCGGCAATAAGATGCCCTCCAAAAAACAAAACCAGTGATGCAAGTCCCACTATACCAAATAAGCCAAATCCAACACTAATTATTTCAATAATCAAACCGGCAATACCTATTGTCAAAAGAACGGGAGCAACGAATGGATTTGTGATCAGACGTGAGATTCTTTCAGCAATAGTAGGATCTGCAGAAATAATTTGGGCGTCTTCGAGACCAAGGATTTCTAAGAGTTCTGCTCGATTAGCAACCTGATAATCAGCCATACCTAATCTGACAGCATCTTTAGGAGTAAGGGTTAATAATTTACCCTTGGCAATAATACCTTCGATTTCCATATCACGGTCAGCAAAAGCTTTGGCTATTTCCGGGTCGCGACCGTGGGCTTCAGCTACTGATGCCAGTTCTTCTTTCCAAGCGGAAAGGATTTTTTCATCGGCCCGCTCTGTGCCAACCCTTGGTTCTGCATCACCTAGGGTTGACCCTGGCTGCATAGCAATATGATCACTAGTTAAGGCTATATATGATCCCGCAGAAAGAGCCTGACTTTTCACAAGGGCTGCAGTAGGAATATCTGAACCCATAACGATATCCTTAATTTCTTTGGCAGCATCAATTCTCCCACCGGGAGTATCAATTTCTAAAATTATAAAATCTACATTTTCTTCCTTTGCATCTGTAAATGCCCTTTGCACAAAAGATGATAATCCCCTTTCCACTGTTTTTTCTATAGGAACAATCATGACTTTCTTGGGCGCAGCCTGAGCTATGGGCGAAATTAAGACAAGCAATATCAGTAGAGCTAAGGTTAAGGCAATAATCCTTTTGAACAAATAAAATCACCCCTTTCCGTCAATTATTTTAGTGCTTCTATTAATTATACCCTAAAATAGTAACTAGTTACCAATGATTTAAAATAAAGCTCAAAGATTAAATTTAAATATAAAATCTAAAAGGCAGTCCAAATAGACTGCCTTAGTTTAATAACTCACTATTAATCTGATTTTATGCAAATTTCTTTTTATTTTTTCTCGCTGCTTCTGATTTTTTCTTACGTTTAACACTAGGCTTTTCATAGTGTTCACGTTTACGGCACTCAGATAATACTCCGGATTTTTGGCATGACCTTTTAAATCTACGAAGTGCACTATCTAAAGTTTCATTTTTACCTACAAAAACCTCACTCACTAATATCCCTCCCTCCACTACTAACCCTTAAGTAAGTTCAAATTAAACGGATTAGCCAACTAGGGGATTTTTAAAAATTACACATTGCTAATTATACTAAAATTTGCAAATATAATCAAGCACTAACCTGGCGGCCATCTCATTTCTCTACCACCAATTAAGTGGAAATGAAGATGACCTACTGTCTGACCACCATTATCCCTACAATTATTAACAATGCGATAGCCTTCATCTTCAATCCCTTTTTCTTGAGCAATTTTTTGCATAGTTTTAAATAGAGTAGTAATTAGAAGAAAATCCTCTCCATGGACGGAAGCCATATCACTAATATGCTTTTTGGGAATGACCAATACATGGATAGGTGCTTGAGGCTGGATATCATTAAAAGCTAGTACTGATTCATCTTCATAAATAATCTGAGCTGGAATCTCTTTATTTACTATTTTACAAAATATGCAATCGGACATACTTTCACCTCCCCATGCATAAACTACAGAACCTACAGTGCTACAGTGCTACAGTGCTACAGAAGAATACCTAGGTTAAGGTTAAGGTCTATGGTCTATGGTCTATCAACTATCAACTATCAACTATCAACTATCAACTATCAACTATCAACTATCAACTATCGACTATTACCCACAGCCCATTCTCTCACTTAATAATAATATACTCTTTAAAACTCCATAAGGTAATAACTACTCTTATTATTTATTTCTACATAAGTTGTTTTAGTTCCTGCTGTAATTAGGCTCACCCTGAACATAATTTTTTTCCAGAGCTTTTAATTTTATAGGAACAATTATACCTTTTTCACCTTCACCCGAAAAAACAACCCTTAAGTTATTATCGGTATGCCCTTCCCAGCCACCCTGTGGCCAGGCGGTTTCAACCAGCACATCTAGTGTTTCGCCTAGATAATTAGTAGCAAAGGACTTAAAACCCTGCTCCGCCAATTCTAACATGGCTTTACTTCTTTTCTCTTTTTCCTGGGAAGAAACCTGTGCCGGAAATTTACTAGCAGGAGTTCCTTTACGGGGTGAATATTTGAATACATGCAATCCCATAAAACCTATTTCCTTTACAAAGGATAAACTGCTTGCAAAATTATTCTGCTCTTCACCAGGGAAGCCAACCATTATATCAGAGGAAATACCAATATCAGGGATTTTGTCTCTGATTTTTTTTACTATATCCCGAAAATCCTTTGTGGTGTATGGACGGTGCATTTGTTTTAAGATTTCATCATCACCATTTTGAAGTGGTATGTGTAAATCGCGGCAAAACCGAGGGTTTTCTTTCATAAGGCTAATCAATTCATCGACTATTTCAGTTGGTTCAATGGAGCCTAGCCTCAATCGTTCAATATTTGTTTGCTCTAAAAGCTGTTTACATAAATAGACTAAGTCTACCTTATTGGGCAAATCCTTACCATAAGCACCTAAATGAATCCCAGTGAGAATTATTTCTTTAAAACCAGCAGCAGTTAACTTATTCGCCTCTAGGAGAGTATTTTCTATACTACGGCTTCGGGATGGCCCCCTGGCATAGGGAATAATACAATAAGTACAAAACTGTTCACAGCCCTCTTGAACCTTTAAAAATGCCCTGGTCCGATTAATCAGACGATCAACAGGCAGCTCTTCAAAATCACTGACTGTTAGTATGTTACTCACATGGGTGACAGGTTTTTTCCCCTTCTTATGCTCTTGGATAAGGTCCACAATCCGAGCGCGATCCCGGGTCCCTACTATCAAGTCAACACCAGAAATCTGCTCCAGTTCACCTGGAGAGGTCTGCGCATAGCATCCGGTCACAACTATAAGCGCCTCTGGGTTAGTATTAATAGCACGTCGAATAACCTGACGGGATTTTCTATCACCCAAATGGGTCACAGTACAGGTATTGATAATATAAACATCAGCCACTTCATCAAAATCCACAACCTGATAAGCATGTTCTTTGAATAATGCTCCTAAGGCTTCTGTTTCATTTTGATTGACTTTACAGCCTAATGTATAAAAAGCAGCTTTGGGATTTGCCACATTTTTCACCCCAGATCACCTAATTCATATAAAACCATAACTAATGCCGCTAAACCCGCTGTTTCAGTCCGCAAAATCCTTGGTCCTAAGGAAACCGTTTGTGCTCCTATAGCAAGAAGCTTATCCACCTCTTGTTGAGCGAGTCCGCCTTCTGGCCCTATCACTATGGTTAATTTATTTAAACCATTATTTTCTTGAAGGTAGCTTTTGATACCACGGGCAGTTTCGTTCTCCCACAAAACCAGAACAGGCTCATTATTACTGACTTTGGTTAGATATTCCTCCCAAGTGCAAATTTCCCCAATTTGCGGTACAGTAGCCCGCCTACACTGTTTACTGGCTTCCTGAGCAATTTTCTGCCATCTTTCATGTCGTTTTCCTTTTTTTCCATCATCTAGTTTAACCACAGTTCGCTCAGTTAAAACCGGTATTATTTTAGCGATCCCCACTTCAGTACATTTTTGGATAATCAGCTCCATTTTATCTCCTTTGGGAATACCTTGAACCAAGGTAACACCGATAAGAGAATCTCTGGTCGAGGATGTTACACCCTGAATTTCCCCAATCACCAAACCCACAGCTAAACTCCTGATTATTATTTCATACTCCAGCCCTGTCCCATCAAAAACAATAACCTTTTCCCCTTCCTTTAACCGTAAAACCTGTGTTAAATGATGGACATCTGAATCTTTGATTTGTATTTCTTCACCTTTTATATTTTCTGGGGAAACGAAAAAACGCCGCAATTAGCTCACCTGCCATTTCTTGGGGTCACGTCTATTCGTATTAACGTGGGCACGTGAGCGCGTCTAAAAAAGAGTTTATTTCTATTCGCGCCCACGCGCTCACGAATAGGCGAAAGACGCAGTAGCCCAGCCTACCGCTGGGCTACTATAGCTACCCAGCCTGCTTCCTCTTTTATTTCAATTATTTTAAAATTATATCGTTCCAAAGCCTCAAGTACATCTTCTTTTCTCTCATCAATTATTCCAGAGGCAATAAACAAACCCTGTGGCTTTAACTTTCCCACGACATCTGGTATAAGACGTTTTATAATATCAGCAACAATATTAGCCACAATCAGATCAGCTTTGCCCCAGGCTTTAGCTAAAAGGTCACTATGACTTACACTTATAATATTTTGCAGATTATTCAGTTCAACATTACTACAAGCAGCTTCCACTGCTACAGTATCATAATCCAAAGCCTGTACTGATTTAGCACCCAATAGAGCTGCTGAAATACCTAGAATACCGCTGCCTGTCCCTACATCAAATAACTCCATATCTGGTCTAACATACTCTTCTAATAATTTTATGCATAAAGCAGTAGTAGCATGATTTCCAGTACCAAAAGCCATTCCCGGGTCTAGCTCAATCACCAAATCTCCGGGACCTGACTCATAGTTTTCCCAGGATGGTTTGATAACTATTTTTTCACCTATTTTTTCCGGCTTAAAATAAGCTTTCCAGGAATTAGCCCAATCCTCTTCCTGAACCTCAGTAACATTAAGTTCTATGGAAGCACCTTCCATCCTTACCTTCAGATATTCAAGCTCCTGTTTTAATTCCTCTAGTTTAGCAATTAAAAAGTTATCCATAGGTAAGTAACCTTTTACTAATACCTCTTGGCGCTGTAAAATCTCTTGGGAAAACTCATGATCGTCCCATTGCCCCCGCTGAGCATACATAGCAATTAGCTGGGGGTCTTCAATTACTACTCCCCCAGCCCCCAGCTCATGAAAAATATTGGCAATACCTTCAATTACACCCTGCCCAGTGGTTATTTTAACCTCTAACCAATCCATAATATATCTCCCTTATCCTTTGAATGCATCTTTAACCCGTTCAAAAAAGCCCTTTTCCTTGTTTGCCCCGGTTTCCTCAACCTTATTCTGTTCTTCATTAAATGTACTGTCCAACTTTTTTAGCAGCTCTTTTTGTTCACTAGTTAAATTTTTGGGAGTAACTATTTTTACTTTAACATGTTGATCGCCAGTACCATAACCTTGGACATTTTTAATACCTTTACCCTTCAATCGAAATACAGTATCAGTTTGGACACCCTCAGGTACTTTAAATTTAACCTTTCCGTGCAAAGTGGGTATTTCAACTTCCGCACCCAAAGCAGCTTCCACAAAATTAATTGGCTGTTCATAATAAATGTCATCTTCATGTCGCATAAAGAACTTATGTTTTTTAACAGTAATAAAGATATATAAATCCCCTGGAGGTCCCCCTAATTCACCTGCTTCACCTTCTCCACCCATTCGCAAGCGTGATTCAGTATCAACACCAGCAGGAATTTTAATTTGCACCTTCTTATTTTTCCTTATTTTACCTTTACCGTTACATTCAAGACAAGGTTGCTTTATTACTTTACCTTCCCCTTCACATTCTGGGCAGGTACGAATTGTTTGGAATTGTCCTAAAGGGGTGCGCTGAGTCTGGGCTACTTGACCTGTACCGCGACACCGAGAACAGGTTTCGGAGCGAGTACCCTTTTTAGCTCCTGAACCTTCGCATTCAGAGCAGATTTCCCAACGGGGAAGATTTATAGTTTTCTCAGTACCAAAAGCAGCCTCTTCAAACTCAATAGTTAAATCATAACGGAGATCTGCACCCTTACGGGGACCTTTGCGGGTCTGCCCGCCAAAACCGCCGCCAAAAAACATGTCAAATATGTCCCCAAAGCCTCCAAAGTCCTGCCCGCCAAAACCATTTGGATCAAAGCCTGCATGACCTAGCTGATCATACCTAGCCTTTTTATCCGGGTCAGAGAGTATCTCATAAGCCTCCGTCACTTCTTTAAATTTTGATTCCGCCTCTTTATCCCCCGGATTAACATCAGGGTGATATTGCCGGGCTAGCTTACGATAAGCCTTTTTTAGATCAGTCTCATTGGCATCTTTTCCAACACCTAGTACCTCATAATAATCGCGCTTGGCCATCCCGGTTCACCTCCTCTTAAAAAATTGTCTAAAGGACAATTTTTAGTTACTAGTGACTGGTGACTAGTGACTAGAAATGCCCAAAACCTAGTTATTGTAACTCATACATTAGTTTTCTTAGAATATCATTGAAAATACCTTATTAACAAACCTCTAATGTCACTACGAAGGCTTTAGCCTGTGGCAATCTCTTAGGTCGGAGATCGCCACGCTACCCTCGCGATGACAAGAAGAGATGATATTTCCCTATATTTTTGGTGTTTCCGAAAGGTGACATGGGTATTTCGTGGTTACAAAACATTTTTAATCATACAAGAAAATTGGGCAGGGCATTTCCCTGCCAATTTTCTTTTGCTATTGTAAACCTGTATCTTGCTGAGTATCCCAAGAACTAGTTACCAGTCACTAGCCCCTAAGCTGCTACTTTTTATCCTCATCAACCTCTTCAAATTCAGCGTCTACTACATTATCATCTTTAGAATTTCCTTGTTCTGCACCTGGCGCACCTTGACCTTCAGGGTTAGCTTGCTCATACATTTTCGAAGTGAGTTTATACAAAACTTCAGTTAGTTTTTCCGAATTAGCTTTAATATCCTCAGTGTTATTAGCATCTAAAGCCTTCTTTAATTCATCCTTAGCTTTTTCCACTTCTTCTTTTTCCTGAGCATCAACCTTATCGCCTACTTCTTTTAAAGTTTTCTCAGTTTGATATACTAAGGATTCGGCCTGATTTCTGGTTTCTACCTCTTCTTTGCGTTTTCTGTCTTCTGTGGCATTCGCCTCTGCTTCTTTAACCATTTTTTCTATTTCATCATTTGAAAGTCCGCCAGAGGATTGAATTGTAATTTTCTGCTCTTTTCCTGTTCCTAAGTCTTTGGCCGATACATTTACAATACCGTTGGCATCAATATCAAACTTAACCTCTATTTGCGGTATACCCCTAGGCGCTGGAGCAATTCCAGTTAATTGGAAACGCCCTAATGTTTTATTATAGGCAGCCATTTCCCTCTCGCCCTGTAAAACATGAATTTCTACCGAAGTCTGACTATCAGCAGCGGTCGAGAAAACTTGACTTTTTGAAGTAGGGATCGTGGTATTACGCTCTATTAGTTTTGTAAATACTCCACCTAGTGTTTCTATACCTAAAGAGAGTGGTGTAACATCTAATAATAATACATCTTTTACTTCCCCCGCAAGTACTCCCGCCTGAATAGCAGCTCCAACAGCTACACATTCATCGGGGTTAATACCTTTGTGAGGCTCTTTGCCTAAAATTTTCTTGATTCCCTCCTGTACTGCTGGAATACGGGTAGACCCCCCTACAAGGAGAACTTTATCAATATCTTTTGGAGTAAATCCGGCATCGGACAAAGCCTGCCTAGTAGGTCCCATAGTTTTTTCAACCAAATCAGCTATTAATTCTTCAAACTTAGCCCTTGTTAAATTCAAGTCTAAATGCTGAGGTCCTTCAGCGGTAGCTGTAATAAATGGTAAATTAATATTGGTAGTAGTTACGGAAGATAACTCATGCTTAGCTTTTTCTGCTGCTTCCTTCAAACGTTGTACAGCCATTTTATCCTTTGATAAATCAAAACCTACTTGCTTTTTAAATTCCTGCACCATCCAGTTAATAATTCTTTCATCAAAATCATCACCACCTAGACGGTTATTACCGCTAGTTGCTTTAACTTCAAAAACACCTTCACCTAGTTCTAGAATAGAAACATCAAAGGTACCTCCGCCTAGGTCATAAACCAAAACCGTCTGATCTTCTTCTTTATCAATACCATATGCTAAAGCTGCAGCAGTTGGTTCATTAATAATCCTTAATACTTCCAACCCGGCAATTTTCCCAGCATCCTTTGTTGCTTGCCTTTGGCTATCTGTAAAATATGCTGGTACAGTGATAACTGCTTGGGTAACCTTTTCACCCAGATAACCCTCTGCATCAGCCTTTAGTTTTTGGAGAATCATCGCAGATATTTCTGGGGGGGTATATACCTGATTATCTATTTTCACCTTATAGTCCGTACCCATATGCCTTTTTATGGAAGCAATTGTACGATCAGGGTTAGTAATTGCCTGCCGCTTAGCAACCTGCCCTACTAACCTTTCGTCAGTTTTAGAAAATCCAACTACCGAAGGAGTAGTTCTATTGCCTTCCGCGTTTGGAATAACAACAGACTCGCCACCTTCCATTACTGCAACACATGAATTTGTAGTTCCTAAATCAATACCTATAACTTTACCCATCTATCATTACCTCCTAATATAAATAAAATTTGTAAATTTTATTTGGCCGATAGTCGATAGACAAATATTAATTGACCATCGACTATAGACTATAGACTAGACTATAGACCATAGACCATAGACCATAGACTTACTTTTAAATTGACCATCGACCACGCCTTATTTATTTTCCTTAATTCTTTGCTACCTTAACCATACTAGGGCGAAGCACTTTATCCTTAAACATATATCCACAACGAAGCTCTTCTATGATAGCATTATCGGGAACTGATTCGTCTTCAGTGTGCATTACAGCCTCGTGTTTTTGTGGATCAAATGTTTGGCCAATAGTATTAATTGGCTCCAAGCCAGCCTGAGATAAAAGTTGAATCAACTGCTTATATACCATTTCCATACCAGCGAGAAACCTTTTTACATCTTCACTTGGGTCTTTGACCTCTAAAGCCCTTTGGAAATTATCAAGAACTAGCAATAGCTCAGAGACTAAATTACTATTTGCATATTTAGCCAGCTCTTCTTTTTCTATCCTGGTCCTTTTTCTGAAATTATCAAAGTCAGCAGCAATTCGCATTAAACGCTGATTAAGATCTGCGGCTTGCTCTCGAAGCTGTTCTACTTCACTTAGATCCTCTTGGCAATCAACTGCTAGACCTTCATTTTCACTTTCTAAATTTCGCGATTCATCAACTTCCTGTTCTAAAATATCTGAATCTCTTTCTGCTTTTTCCGTCAATTTCGTCACCACCTATAAATCTTTATTTATCATCTTTCAAATCAGACTGGGCAGCAGTTTCTTTTTTACGAATGATTGTATCAATGCGCAAAATAGCTTCTGCAACTTCACCAGCAGCTTTTAAAGCATATATCTTAACCAGGGTCGGGTCAACAACACCAAGCTCAAGCATATCAGTCACATCTCCGGAATCACAATTAGTTCCTAAGGAGAATTTATGTTGTTCAACCTGAGCTTGAGTAACATCCCCCAATTTCTCCAATGGGTTAAAACCGGCATTAGCAACAATTTGGAGAAAGGGCCGCTGTAAAGCAGCGGTGACACAGTTAATCCCAAAGGCTGCCATACCTCGCAAATCTTTCTTTAATTCATCAACTTCTCTGGCCACCTGAAGTTCCAAGGAACCCCCGCCAGGAACTATCCCTCCTTTTATAGCTGCCTGAATAGCAGATGCAGCATCTTTGGCAATTCGCTCCCTTTCACCCACTATTTCCTGAGTAGAAGCACTTACTAAAACTGTTGCCATCGGCTTAGCCCGACCACCTAAAACCCGAATATGTTCTAATTTTTCATTTTCATAAACCCCAGTTGCCATACCTAAGAAATTGGCTATTTCCTCAGTAGATTTTTTTAAGCCAGTTCTTTTAATCATCCGGGCACCGGTATGCTCAGCTGCATTACGCAGTTCTTTATTGGCTACTCTTTGAGCAACTATAAGCCCCGCATCAGCCAAAATCTCCTCAGCTAAATCATCTACACCCCGGTCTACTAAAACTACATTTACCCCCAGACTAATTATTTTAAGCAAATTTGTCTTAAATTCTTCCCTAATCTCAAGATATCGTGCAAAACCAGATTCTGTAGCTAAAGCTTCATCATCCATTTCCTCTGGCTCTAGAGCATCATCGATCACTAGAATTTTTACTTCACCTGAGATCTCTCTAGGCATCTGTTTATTAATTCGTTCTTTATTAATCAAGACTCCTAAGAAAACTTCATTTTCTGCCCCTTCTATTGCCTTAATGATATCTGAAAGCTTAAGATTAGAATCTGCAAGCTTTTCTTGACCAATAATTTGAGCAGCCTTGACAACCAACTGGGCAATATCCTCATGCTCACGACCCGCAATCATAGCTATATTATGTAGCAGTGGATCATCTAGACCCTTTAGTACTTGGCTCTTTTCTTGAATACCACAAATAGCAGCCTTTACTCCCTTACGCAATCCTTCAATTACCCGTGCAACAGGTACCCCTTGTGCAACTTGATTGAAGCCTTCCGTAACCATTTCTCCGGCCATTAATGTGGCAGTGGTAGTTCCATCACCAATTTCTTGCTGTTGGGCCTTGGCGATATTTATCATCATCCTAGCTGCCGGGTGGTTTACTTCCATTAAGTTTAGAATTGTTACCCCATCATTAGTTATTACTACATCCCCAAACTGATCAACAAGCATAGTATCGAGACCTTTAGGTCCAATTGTCCCTTGGACTGCTCCCGCAATAGCCCGGACGGCATTAACGTTAGTTTCTAAAGCACTATGCTTTGTATCGACTTCGGAGTTTGTGATTATACTTTTTACATTCAAATTGGTCCCTCCTAGTGTCCCTATCTGGACAGGTTAAGGTTAAGGCTAAGGTTAAGGTTAAGGTTAAGGTAAAAATAGGATTAATACTAAGATTGAAGATTCCGCTTCGCTAGACGAAGAAATAATAATCAAACTAAATTTTACAATAGTGAAATCTATGTCACTAGTTATTTTACTCAACCTTAGCCTAGCGAAGCGAAGCCTTAACCTAGGGTTTAATGGGTCGAAGCCCCTTAATATATATTTCCAATTATAATCTTTTTAATGAGATAGAAAGATTTTCCGTTAAAAATTCCAAGATAGACATAGCTTGAGCATACTGCATCCGGGTTGGTCCTAAAAGACCAATTGTTCCAAAAGTTTTTCCATCAAGCTTATAGGTTGCAGTGATTATACTGCACTCTTTAATGCTATCGTGTTTATTTTCGGTACCTATTCTAACCTGGATACCCCCTTCTCCTTCGTCCTTTAGCATACTAGAAACTACATCCTCATTTTCTAAAAGTTCCAGAATGTTTTTGACCTTGGAAATATCCTTAAATTCCGGCTGATTCAAAATATTTAATGCGCCAGCAAGATATACCTTATCTTCTGCCTCATCACATAAAAGGGAATCCAAGAACTCTAACGCTAAAGAAAATACTTTATGCTGTCCTAAAAGCTGGGACTGTACCGCTTTTAAAATAATTTTATCCCAGTCCTTTACCGCTATACCTTTAAACTTTTCATTTAACACAGCAGAAACAATCTCTAAATCTGTTTTTGTTACCGCTTCGGGAATATCTATTATTCTATTCTCTATTCTGCCTCCATTAGTTACAATAATAATCAAAGCTTTTCCCGGTTCTACCTGCATTAACTGAATAAGCTGGAGGGTACTCTTACCAAATTGAGGGGCTACTACTAAAGAAGTATAACTAGTCATAGACGACAATATCTTCAGGGATAACTGTATCAGCTCTTCTATCTGCTTCATTTTCGTTTGGTAGCTTTGCTCAATAAGAACTTTAGCCTCTTTGGCCAGAACATTCCTTTCCATTATGCAGTCTACATAATAACGATAGCCCGCATCAGAAGGTACCCTTCCAGCTGAAGTATGGGGCTGTTCAATAAATCCCAACTCTTCCAAATCAGCCATCTCATTTCTAACAGTTGCAGGACTGACTCCTAAATTATATTTACGGGCGATTGTTCTGGAACCAACGGGCTCAGCGGTAGCAATATAGTCTATTATTATAGCCTCCAATACCTTGCGCTTACGAGCATCTAATTCCACAGGAATCACTCCTTTGTTAGCACTCTCCTTAGTTGAGTGCTAATATCTAATTAAAAAATATCACTTTTTCCCCTAGTTTGTCAATTGTCATATAGGAATTCTTCAAATACTAGGTTACCCAAATAGAGTCCCAAATGTGTTAGCTTTATATAACCATTATTTAACTCTATTAATCCTTTAGATAAGCATTTTTTTATTGCTCTAGGAAAAACACTGCGGGCATCCTGGCCAAAGCGGCAATAAAAATCATTCAGGTTAACTCCTTCAAGTAGCCGTAATCCCATAAACATAGTTTCTGACATCAAGGTAGGTAAAGTTAATTCTTCGCTGATACTAGGGGGGTTATCGCCTTTTTCTAACATACTAATATACGAGGATAACACTCCTAAATTTTCTACTCTATGTGGCGGTAAGAAAGAGTGGGCACCAGGGCCTAGCCCCAGATAAGGTTTAGTATGCCAATAAATTCTATTGTGACGGCATTCATAGCCCAGTTTAGCAAAATTAGCTACCTCATAGTGCCTAAACCCGTTCTTTCCTAAATAACTGTCGGCTAGTTTATACATATTTAGCGCCAGCTCATCATCAAACTCCTGCAATGCTCCTTCTTCCATCTGTTGTCCAAAGGGTGTGCCTCTTTCTATTTTAAGCTGATAGGAGGAGATGTGTTCCAAATTTAACTCTAGAGCCTTTATTAGTGTTCTTTCCCAATCCTTGAGGTCTTGACCCGGTAATCCATACATTAAATCAAAATTAACATTAGTAAACCCTACTTCTCGAGCCAAGGCATAGCTTGCATATATATCTTCAGGTGAATGTACCCTTCCTAGCTTTTTTAACATTTCCTTATTAAATGATTGTACCCCAAAGGAAAGTCTATTTACTCCTGCCTCAAATAAATGCCGAAGCTTTTCTTTATTAACAGTTCCCGGATTTGCTTCGACGCTAATTTCCGCTCCTTGATCTATTGGGAAATTAGCCTGAATAAATTCAAGCAATTGAACAAGAAGCCCACTTGACAGACAAGTGGGCGTTCCTCCGCCAAAAAAAATACTTTTTAAGTTGACTTCTAAATCCAGCTTTTTTTTATTTAGAAGAGCTTCCTTTTTTAAAGCCTCTATATATCTATGCTGTAGCTCATCGGTGCATCCAGTGAAACTTAAAAAATCGCAATAGTTGCATTTGACCTTACAAAAAGGGATATGCACGTAAAGGGCTTCTACCTTCATCTCTTGTCTCCTTGAATAGTGACTAGTGACTGGTGACTGGTGACTAGTGGCTAGTTATAGTATTCGGGCCCAGGGCCCAGTGCCCAGTGCTCAGTGCCCAGAATAGTCCCTAAAGGGACAGGTTAAAGTCGAGGTTAATGTTAAGCAGGTGTTTTTTTTGATGTTGATTTTACTCAACCTTAGCCTAGCGAAGCGAAACCTTAACCTAGGGTTTATTCTGTAGCACTGTAGCACTGTAGAACGGACATTCTGTATAGCCCATGAGCTTTAGCACGCCTTGATGAATAATTCATAGAATTATTCATCAAGGCTCAATACTGCCATAAACGCTTCCTGGGGTATTTCCACATTACCCACCTGTTTCATCCGCTTTTTACCTTCTTTTTGTTTTTCTAACAGTTTACGTTTCCGGCTGATGTCACCGCCGTAGCACTTATCAATAACGTTTTTCCTCATTGCCTTTACACTTTCCCGGGCGATAACTTTAGAGCCAATGGCTGCCTGGATAGGGACCTCAAACATCTGACGGGGGATTATGCTCCGCAGCTTAACTACCAAAGCTCGACCCCGAAGATAAGCTTTATCCTTGTGGACAATACAAGACAAGGCATCGACTGGTTCATTATTAACTAGAATATCCAGTTTAACCAAGCTAGACTCTTTATAGCCCTTAAGTTCATAATCTAGTGAAGCATAACCTTTAGTCCTCGTTTTAAGCTGGTCAAAAAAATCAAAAACAATTTCACTTAAAGGTAATTCATATTTTAACATAACCCTGGTCTCAGAAAGATACTCCATATTGGTAAAGGTACCTCTTCTTTCCTGTGAAAGTTCCATAACCGCGCCGACAAAATCAGAAGGTACCATCATGGAGGCTTCTACAATGGGCTCCTCCAAAGTTTCTATGGTTTGGACAGCGGGGAGATTAGCTGGATTATCAATCATTAAGATTTCCCCATTGGTTTTAACCACCCGATAGATAACACTAGGTGCTGTTGTTATCATATTTAGATCATATTCCCGCTCTAAGCGTTCCTGGATTATTTCCATATGCAAAAGTCCTAAAAAACCGCACCGAAAGCCAAAGCCTAAGGCCGTAGATGTCTCCGGTTCATAAAGTAGAGAAGCATCATTAAGTTTAAGCTTATCCAAAGCATCTCTTAGATCAGTGTATTGATTATTCTCAACAGGATATAAGCCGCAAAAAACCATCGGAGTTGCTTTACGGTAACCAACCAGTGGCTCTAAAGCAGGGTTCTCAGCACTGGTTATAGTATCTCCCGCCTGAGTATCCTTAACATTTTTAATACTGGCAGCCACAAATCCTACTTCACCAGGGCTTAGCTCGTCAACTAAAGTCATAGCTGGTGCAAAAACACCAACCTCATTTACTTCAAAGATTTTTCCAGTAGACATTATCTTAATTTTCATACCCTTTTTCAGGCTTCCTTGAACAATTCTAACATAAGAAATTGCTCCTCTATAGGGGTCATAGTGGGAATCAAAAATCAAAGCTTGGAGAGGCTCTTCTATTTCCCCTTCAGGTGCAGGAACTTTTTTAACAATAGCTTCTAGAATTTCTGGAATGCCGATACCTTCTTTAGCAGAACAAAGAATCGCCTCGCTAGCGTCCAAACCGATAATATCTTCTATTTCCTTTTTAACTCTCTCGGGTTCAGCACTTGGTAAGTCAATTTTATTAATGACTGGTATTATCTCTAAATTATGATCCAACGCTAGATAAACATTAGCTAAAGTTTGGGCTTCAATACCTTGAGCAGCATCCACAACAAGGATGGCCCCTTCGCAGGCTGCCAAGCTCCGTGATACCTCATAGGTAAAATCAACATGACCTGGAGTATCAATTAAATTAAGAACATATTCCTTTCCATCACTAGCCTTATACTTCAACCTTACTGCCTGTAGCTTAATTGTTATACCTCGTTCCCGTTCTAGGGCCATAGTGTCTAGAACCTGCTCAACCATCTCTCTCTTGGTTAGTGCACCGGTATATTCTAAAATTCTATCTGCCAAGGTAGATTTACCATGGTCAATATGGGCAATAATGCAAAAATTCCTTACTCTTTCTTGCTTCACCTGGGCCCCTCCTTTATTTAAACGAAGCTAAACAACATTAAAATTTATTATAACAAATATGTGCGCTAGTTACCAGCACTCTTATAACTTAAAGGCTATACTGCACGTCGGTGCTACAGTATACCCATAGGTTAAGGTTTCGCTTCGCTAGGCTAAGGTTGAGAAAATAACTAGTGACTTGAATTTCACTACTGTATATTTATCGTTAGATATTATTTCTTCGTCTAGCTAAGCGGAATTTTCAATCTTAGTCTTAATACTATTTATACTTAACCTTAACCTGAGCCTTAACCTGTCCCGTTAGGGACATTGTCACTGGTCACTCTGAGCACTGGGCACGTTTTTTTTCTTCTTAAATCTCCTCATAAGAATCCCTACAGCCATTTCAGCTTCTTCCATCTTCATAAGAGTAACAATGACTATATAGACAGCTGCACCGGTACCTATACCTATGAGCACTTGCAATATTTGCATCAGTTTATTTTGCATATCAAAATTAATTTCAAATAGATAAGCAGCAAAATAGACGGCTATTCCCATAATAAGTGCCGCTGTCAATGTTTTAGCAAAAGATAGCAGCATTTGCCTGCCATCTATATGACCAATTTTGTTGCGCAAATAAAAGAGCAATAAAACCATATTAGCCAAACCAGCTATCGAATAAGCCAAAGCAAGACCACCGTGACCAAGGGGTTTGATAAGCATAAAATTTAAAGCAATATTAATCAATATTGTTATTATTCCAACAGTTACAGGGGTTTTAGTATCCTGAAGAGCATAGAAGGCTCGATTAAGTACCTGCTGAGCCGAGTATCCGATAAGACCCAGGGAATAAAACAATAAAGCATAAGCGGTAGCTTGAGTATTAAGGGGAGTGAACTCCCCTTGTTGAAACATAGCTCGAACAACGGGTACCCGTAGAGCAATTAACCCTACTGCTGCCGGCAAAGTTATAAAAATAACCGTCCTAATCCCTAAAGACACAGTTTTTTTAAACTCCTTGTCCTCATTACGGGCAGCGTGGCCTGTTAACGTTGGAAAAACAGCTACCGCAACAGCAATAGCAAAAACCCCAATTGGCAGCTGCATTATCCTCTGAGCTGCCCGAAGTGCCGAAATCATCCCATGAGGTAACGAGGATGCTAAAAACTGATTAACAAAAAGGTTAAAATGGGTAACAGATAAACCTATAAAAACAGGCACCATAAGAATAAAAATTTTTCGTACACCAGGATGCTTTAGGTTGATTAACGGCTTATAACGTAAACCAATTTTAACTAAAGCAGGAACCTGAACCAGGAAGTTAAGAGCAGCCCCTATGACCACGCCAATGGAGAAGCCCAGTATTCCCAACCGCTCAATCAATAATATACCCACAATTATTATACCTAAATTATACAGAACCGAACCGAGAGCTGGAGCAAAAAAATGCTTGTATGAGTGCAGTATTCCCTGGGAAATGCCATTTAAGGCCATAAAAAAGCTTTGAGCAAACATAACCCTTGTTAAAAGCACTGTAAGGTTAAAGGCTTCATTAGTAAAGCCGGGAACCAATATCCTGACAAGTTGAGGCGTAAAAATTAAACCCAGAGTTATACCTAACAGCATAAGTAGCATTACAATATTAAATATTGTACTTGCAGCCTCCCAGCCTTCCTCCTCCTTATTGGTAGCAATGTATCCAGAGAACACAGGGATAAAAGCGGAACTAAGAGCTCCACCAACTAAAAGATAGTATAAGAAATCAGGAATAGAAAAAGCAGCATTATAAGCATCAGTCCGGAAATCCTGTCCGAATTTCGTATAAATTACTACATCCCGAATATATCCAAATAAACGGGAAAGGGCCATAGCAACCATAATAGTCCCTGCGGCCCTGGCTACTCCTCCAGATTTAATTTTTGTCATTTCTTTCACCTAGCTTTAATTAAAATCTTTACCTGCTTTTGATAAATCCTGCCGTAATTTTTCTATGCCTTGACCCCAATGCTGAAGCAGATAATCAGCCCGCGGCGCTAAGTTAAATTTTACAGTACCCCAGGAATTTTGTATAGAAGATTTAACAGAAGAATAGCTTTTTAGAACAGGCTCGATTGAATATTGGTAACTATCCCCCAAAACATCTAGACAGATAATATTGCTTTCAAAAGAAGTGAGCATAAATGGAGGTTTTATATCCCAATTAGTAGCAACCACTAGTTGATTTGCCGAAATATTAGTTCCTATAACTACCAGGCATAGCAAAAAGAACATAGAAAGAATAATCTTACAGTAATATTTCCAATCCATCTTAGTACCTCCTGTACCAAATTGCAGTGCAATTTGGCAAGGTTCCGCTTCGCTAGATTAAGGTTTCGCTTCACTTTGTTACGCTAGGTTAAGATTACATATTTATTTTGTCTAACCTCATTTGCATATTTCATATTTTTGCCATATGTGATTTAAGTTATTCTAACAAAAATATAATAATATCAAAAACAAGCTAAGGAGACCTCTGAAAAATTCAAACAATATGGCAAATAACCAAGATTGTCATTGCTTATGAGAGCTACTGGTGGTTCTTGTGTCATCCTGAGGGAGGAACGATCGAAGGATCTGAGTATTTAAGCGGCTTTAAAGATTCTTCATTTCACTTCGTTTCATTCAGACACAAATCGAGGCTTTTTCAGTGCCTTTGATTAGGATTAATAAGATATGTAATATCATCCTTATTTTGTCTTTTTTACTGCGCCTTAATTACTTCTGCTATTACCTGGGCGAAAAGTGCTGCACTGTATTGAGCCTCTTCTAAAGTATTTAGGTCACTCCCCATCTCTAAAATAAGAGAGCCGGGGTGAAGATTCTGATTATATCTGCGGTTATCTAAAATTCTCAAATCTCTTAGTAACCCCGGATAAAGCTCATTAGCTCTCTTTTCTAATTTTTGAGCGAAAGCCAAATTCTGCCTCCATTTTTCATGTTCGGTACCTAAAACGATCATAATGGATGCTGCTTTTTTCCCGTTTATAGTTACTGTTGTTGTAGATTTTTCCTTGAATCCTGCATCTCTGTGGATATCAAAAACTGCCCGAATGGATTTGTTGGCTTTTAATAAAGCTTGTGCTGTCTGCATGGAATTAATATATGACCTGGCCCAATCAGGATAATCATGGATAATTTCCGAACGAACTGTTTTTAATCCATATCTCTCCTGCAGACTTTCTTCAAGTACCTTAGCCACCTTAGCTACTCCAGCATTTTTTCCTTCCAGTTTACTTTTTCCATCTGTTGGCTGATAGGTTTCAGCATTATGGGTGGTATATAGGAGAACGACCGGGTCCTTTGTCAATTCTACCGGTTGGCCGGGGTCAATTTCAAAATGCCAGTCGTTAAGTCCTGGCGGTGTATCTAAATAAAAGTCCTCTTCCCCGACTTCATTTGGAGGAAGTAATTCATCTCCGGCTTGAACAGCCAAAATATCCTCGCTTGCTAAGACTGCCATCTCAGATTTTAAAATCGTAGTGGGGTCACTACTATTTAAATCAGTAATATATGTTAATCCTAACAACAACAGCCTTTGAAGATTTAAGCTAATACCGCCTTTTGTCGGCATGTAGACCAAAGGGCAACCTTCTCCTAATATTTCCCTCATTTTTAATTCTGAAATGTCTAAAAGATCTAATACTTTAGCCATTTCCAAGAGGATAGGTTTAGGTTTATAATTTAAATTATCCGTGTTAACAGATAATGTCCTTTCCCAATTTAAATTGTTAATTAACAACATGATTAAAATAAAAAGCAAGCCTGCACCCAGAAAAAAGTACAGCTTGGACCTTTTTTTTCCGTATCTATTTAAAGACAGTTTTTTCTTTTTTAGAAACAAAAATAACCCCTCCCTGTCTGATACGCAACTATAGTTGATATATATGTGTTAGAGGAAGGGGTTATGTATTGCTTTTTCTAATCTTATCTTAATTCCGTTGGAACAAAAGCATCAACTAAGCCTATGACTAAAGCTGCTAAAAGAGAGCCTATTAGAGACACGGAAAGCTGATTAGGAATAATAAACTGGGCAATATAAATTACAACTGCCGCTGATAAAAAACCAATAATACCCCTGCTTTTAGGAGATCTCTTCTCACCTAATAAACTTTCTGCTGCCCAGCCCAAAACAGCAATTATTACAGCTGCAAATAATGCACCCGAGAAACCATTTACACTTATTCCAGGTAATACCCAGCTAACTACCAATAAGACCAAAGCAGATACAATAAACCTTACTATTGTGCCAATCAAAATGTTCACCTCCTTTAATCCTTTAATCAGATACAATCTTTAAAACTTAGAGCATATAAGCTTTTATAGATTTATCAATAGTTTGTACCAAAGATTATATTAATATAATCTTTTTATTTGCCATCCGCATAACTATCCGCTTAATAGTTGCATTTTAAAGAAGCGCATGGTACAATGTAGTCTGTTGAAAAAATATGGAATTAGATAGATATGTTTATATTTTTGAGGGAGGTGACATCCTTGGCTAATATTAAATCCGCATTAAAACGCGCAAAAAAAGCAACAGCGAGAGCTTTAAGAAACCGTTCAGCAAAGTCCACAGTTAAAACTTCTATCAAACGTTTAGAAGAAGCTGTGAAAGCTGTTAATGTTGATGATGCAAAATTACAGTTGCAAAAAACTATCAAAGTTATTGATAAAGCTGCTTCTAAAGGTATTTTGCATAAAAATAACGCTGCTAACAAAAAATCCCGCTTAACAAAGCTGGTTAATAAGATAGCTGGTTAATTAAAGTCGCCCTAAGGCGACTTTTTTGTTTCAATTAATAGTGCCAAATATTAAATATTTTAAAAAAGGCAATTAAAATCCAAACCAATCCCAAAATTCTAAGAAGTGTAATTGTTTCTTTTCTACATTTTTTATTAGGATTAAAAGTTTTAAATGTACCATGACCCCCACTGATTAATGTCTTGATCAGCAGGGAACTGCCAATACTCATTATATACCAGTAAGATGTTCGTTATAAGCCATGGGTAGTCGGTGTTATAGCTATTTATATATAGTACCCGATGGGCTATTTACATATTTAATAATCCTCTCTATAGGTAAATTCATTTGTGCTTTGTAGAGCTTTAAAAAAAATGATCTATCTTTTATATAATTTTTATCTACATAATTAATTTGTATTTTATCAGTATTATATTCATTATTTTGAAGATAATTTAAAATATTATCTACAAGCTCTATGAAACCTTTTTTGGTTTGAACGTAAGTTTCATCCTTATTTTGCAGTGTTATATATATAATATCCATTTTTTTTAAATTATTCATTCTAAAAATATTTATCTTTAATCTAGATAATAAGGTGCTTTCCTTAATTAATAATGCAGGAGAATGTTCTTTTATTATCCTTTTAATTTCTTCATCAAATAAATTATCTTTTATTTGATTATACCTACCATCCGATAAAGCGTTAACCTTCCAATAGTATTCGATATTGGTATAAACGCTACCATTTTTATTTAAAATTTTTGTGTGATACTGAGAATTTACCCAATTATAATATATTTTATCTATACTTAATTCTTGCTTCGGATATTGATTAGTTATATAACTATTAACTACATTTCTAACAAATAAACTACCAAATGGCAAGCCGAAAAACTCCAACAATAAAATTATTATGAATAAAAAAAATAAAACAGTTATTAATGGTTTTAAAAACCTTTTAGAAGTTTTCATATTAGGCCTCCTAAACGCAACCGGGGGACGGTTCTTGTCTTGCTTAATATTAAGCAAGACAAGAACCGCCCCCGGTTTTCCCAGTTTTCCCATAGACTGAAATTTCTAACTTTGGTATTTGATTAACATTTATTTTATTTCCATTAATTATAATATTCTTAGCCTTTTTGTTATAGGTTGATATCAAAATTACTCTATCATTAAATTGAGCTTCTTTCCTACTAATCTCCATATTAATACTTTCTTTATCGCTGCCGGCGTTAAAGCTTTTAATTATACTCCCGCTGACATAAATATAGTACTCATCACTTTTCCTTGATTTTTCTATTTTGGTAATATGGATTTCTTCCTTACTTTCATTATGACCATTTACCCATTTTTTAATTTGTTCACTACATTCATTTACGGGAATCATTTTTAAGCTATAGTGGATACTTCTAGGTTGTAGCATAACTAGAGATAATAATATAAAACTTAAAATAACAAAAAAGGCCTTATAACTATACCTCATATTTTTGCCTCCCACTTTAATTGCATATATACCCTTTTTAACCAATAATTTGGCATTTTTCTTTCATTTACCTTAATTAAAGGGGTAGTAGACTTGCAACTTCTTTTTTTACTATCGTCTTCTTCTAGTATTATAATTGTTTTTATAACCCTAATGCTATTAACTATACTTTATTACATGGAATACTCTGTACCTAACAATACAAAAAGTATAGAAAACTATCTCGAGAAATATGTTGAAGGGGAAAATGTTAAGCTGCTTGACATGAAGAAAATTGATAACTACTATCCGATTCTTTTTAAATTCAATAAAAATACTCTCGCGGAAGCTACATTAGAAAAAGGTATTAACGGAAGACTTAAGATAGCTGGTACTCATTATGCAGAAGAAGATAAAATCACTTCAACTGGATTTGGCACTAATAAAGCTCAATATCAAGTAATTTTAGGTAAAAACCCCGGCAATATAAAAACGGTAATTTTAACCGATGGCATAAATGTTTATCCTCCAAAATATAAAACTACTATAGATAATTATTTATTTTATATACATGAGATTCCTGTTAACAATAATCATCTAAAGTCAATTTTCATAGATCTAAATGGCAATCAAATTTCAAAACCTGAAATAAGTAGGACAGGTCGTTCAAGCTCCATCGCTAATGAAGAATTTATTCTTCATTTTTTTATATTAATTTCAGCTATGTTAATCTTATTAAAAGTAAATTTAAAGAGGTAGTAGGCCTAAGGATGAGAAATACCTGGACTAGATCTTCTCATTTTCAATAATCCCACCATTATTTAACTCGATTACCCTATGGCAATTGTCAGCTATTTCATAATCATGGGTTACTATTATTGTGGTAGTACTTTTATGGATATCTTTAAAAATATTCATTACATTTCTTTTATTTTCACTATCTAATGATCCGGTAGGCTCATCCGCTAATATTAGGCGAGGTTTGTTAATTATGGCTCTTGCTATTGCTACGCGCTGACACTCTCCCCCGGAAAGCTGTGTAGGATAATTGGATAATTGGTCTTTTATATTTAGATAGCTGGCGATTTCCAGGACATAATTTTCAAGTTGAGCTTTGCTTTTTAGGCTGTATTTTAACGGAAGTGCGATATTATCGTAGACTGTCATATCTTCGATAAGGGCATGATTCTGAACGATGAAACCAATATTATTTCTTCTAAAGTGAGCTAGCTTATTTGCTTTAAACTCAATCAACGTATTATCAAAATAGTAGTGACCGCTATTTGGCTTATCAATTCCACCCAAAATGTTTAGTAATGTAGATTTACCAGCCCCGCTAGGACCTATGATTGCTACTAGCTCACCTTTTTTTATAAATAAGTCGATTTCTTTTAAAGCATACTTTTTATTTCCCCCAAAATTATGATATATTTTTGTTATTTTATCCAACTGTATCAAATTTTAGCGCCTCCTTAATGCGTTACCTAGGTGGTAATTATTCACAAGCAGGTTAAGAGTAAATATTGCTGCTATAAGGCTAAAAAATATAATAGTAAAACCCATGGCCATGTTTTCAGAAGATATGTAAAAGAAATCCCTTCCAATAATTAATAAAGCCATAATTAGACTAATTAAATAACAGAATATAACATATGAATACATTTTAACCTTTATTATACTTAAAGAAGCACCACAGATTAAATTGATGCTTATTTTTTTAGCCTCTCGATGAAACTTTTGCATTAAAACAAGGATTAATGTAAAGATCGCAAGTAACAATAAGAAGATACTAATGATAAAAACAATCTTTTTAGTAAGCAAAGCCGTAACTCCTTGATTTACCATGCTGACATCCTTTTTATTAGTTCCCACAGTATATTTCAGATCATAAGTGTTGGCAATACTATGAACAATTGCATAATAGTCCAGGCCTTCATCTATTAAATAACCTGAATTTTTCTGGTCATATAGTATCTTTTGGAAAAACTCTTCTTCCGGGTCTTGGGGATCATATTGACAGTTTAATGAAGGCAGAATAATATAATTGTCCAAATAAAGTATGCTGCCATTGATGGGAATAGATGCGGTTTTGTCAAAAAAACCACTAACCTCCAAATTGATTATTTTAGTCAGATATTCTATCTGTATTAAATCACCTATTTCGTAAACTGTTGAATAATTACTGCCTAAAATACATGGTATTGTAGTTTTATCTGGTTGGTAATTATAAGCATCATCACTAAAATCTTCCCCAGCAGCTAGAATATTTTTTAAAAAAAGATTGTAAGCTTTACTGTCAACCTGAATTGCATATAAAGGCGTTATGTAGACTTGTCCAGCAGGTGTTTTAATCAATCGATTCTTCATTGTTGGATCCATGTCATAAGCAACGACAAAGTTATTCTTTCCATTATAATAACCCCAATAGGCAACATGCTGTTTAGTTATTTCAAAAAAATTCAGACCATCTGTTGTCTGTAAGTCATGATTAAACTGCTTAAGCCGGGTGAGAAATCCTTCCTTTTTCAAGGCCTCGGTAAAACTACTCCCTTTAGAATCATATGTATCGGATATTTTTATATATTGATTATCAACATAGGTATGGTAATATTTTTTAGATTTTTCCTCTATAGTATCATTTATTAAAAAAGAATTTAAGATTAAGGTTATCACAAGAGTTAATAAGGTAATAATAGCAATTGAACCGACTAACAGTTTTTTATCTTTTAAAGCAAAGGACATTCTTTATCTCCCCCTAATTCTTATAGAATTTACCTAATGCATAAATAAAAAATGCTATATTTATTATTATTAAATATAAAAATAACTGAATTAATAAAGTCAACAACGGCAACCCGGTACCCAACAAATATAGAATAAACCATTCCAACAAAATAACCAGTATAACAATAATGTTGTTAATAAGATACTTTTCTGTAATAAATTTTAACAAATTCCATATGCTGAAGCCTAAGAGAATTCCGATATATATTTCCCATTTTAGTGCTTGAAAGGCGAATGAACAATAAAATATTATAGACAAGCTGAGTATTAAAATAATCATTTTATTTATATTTTCATATTGGTCAGAGAGGGTAATAATCCGGTCTAAAGGATTATGGTTTTCATCTATTACATAAATATCAAAACAATCCTTAATTTTTTCTATAGTAGAGTCAATTTTAGTAGTAAACTGTCCGTCCAAATAAAAATATGTGTACCTGGGCAGGGTATTCAACGAAGTTAAATTTAGAAATACGACATTATCCAAAGCAGCGTTATTATCATAAGCCGTAATTCCAATTATTTGAAATTTTCTTTCAAATAGTTCAATAAATTGATCCTTATAATATGGTGAATCAACTATATTTTTACCAATAATGGCTGCAGAGGTCTCTCCGGCAAAGTCATCTTCATTAAATAATCTACCCTCAATAAGATTGGGGGCAAATATACTTTCTTTTAACAAAACTCCTATAACCTTGCCACCATCTATTTTGCAAATATTACAATATAATACTGTATGATCCATTACTTGATAAAGCTTAAGAATATCCTCTTTATCTAAGTCCTGCCGAATGATAAATTTCACAGCATTATTACTTCTATAATAATTACTGATTTTTGTTTGTTCTTCTATTATCGTCTGAGCCAGAACATTAAGAAGAATTAAATTCATAAAAATAAACATCAATACATATAATCCAAAACGGTATAATCTATTCAAATTACTCCATCCAATCTATATCCAAGGAATTGTGGCATGTGCTGGTTTTAATCACCAGCACATGTTGTAAAACACCACCTAAATTTTTTTACAAATTAACTAATGCCGTACCAAACTCTTACTACGGAATGTTTATAAGTTTCTTCGGTCTCATTCCATATTTTACCGTAACCCCAATTTCTACCAGACTCAACCCCTTCAATGCCATCATTCATGTAATATGTTACTTTTGTGTAATGATAAATATCTTCTCCAGATATTTGATCAATTAATCTTGTCCATCCCCAAGCGTACCATAGACCACTGGACGTCTGCGTATCCCCTTTATCCGCATAAACATCATAAGTTGCAAGAGGCATGATAGCTGTGCCGTCGGTACTAAATTGCACTTCATGTTCACCATATGGAAGCAATGGTGTTAATATCTTATCAGAAGCCATAACCGGCATTGCTGTAACCATAATTAACAAAGTAACCAAAGAAATAATAATAGGATACTTATTTGTTTTCATCATAATAATTCATTCTCCTTCCATAAACGAATAAATTGATTTAAATTAGTCATTCCAAATCTCATGCCTTGCTCGGCATTTTTGGATGGGGAATAAAGCTTCTTTATCGGGGGCCCTTATCCTTAGCATTTTTCCCACCTCCTTTCAAAAATGTCTAATTTCAAGTTGCACTTACCAATTTCTTGCACAATAGCCCCCTTTCCTTTCCGGCTTGTCCCAATCCTCGCTTTCCTTGTCTGAGACTTCGTTTTGCTTGTCTGAAATTGCATCCTATAAAAATAAAATCCGGGGCGACACCCCGGATAACTATAAATAACTTCATATATTGAGTTTTTCTTGTAATACTTTGAATTTTTCTTCCGTCATATATGCTACTTCTTTAAACTTATCTGTGAATATTACCAGGTAGTTCCCTCTAGACCAAGGCTGAATTTCTTGAAGCATATCCAAATTTATAATATAGCTTCGGTGACACCGGAAAAAATTTTTGCTTGTCAATCTTTTCTCTAGTATGTCTAGAGATTCGTTTGTTGACATTTTTTCTTCATTCATTGTATGAATTACGGTTTTGCGTTTTTCTCTGGAGATAAATACAATTTTTTCTTTTTCCAGAAAAACCACAATACCTTCAATTTTAATTCCGACCTTTTTTGAAATGTCACCGGAGAATGCTATACTATTTTGCCTGGAAACAGCTCTTTCTCTTACCGCTATCAGCTCACGAATTTTTTCAATGTTTTGTTCTATTCGCTCTAATTTATACGGCTTAATAAGATAATCAAAGGCATACATCTCAAAAGCTTCTGGCATGTATTCACTATATCCTGTTGCATAGATAAGAAAAACATCTGGCTGAATGTCTAGAATTTCTTTAGCTGCTTGTATTCCGTCTTTTTCAGGAAGATCAATATCCATAAAGATTACATCGGGTTCTAATTCAACAGTTAAATTTATAGCATCATTGCCGTTTTTCGCTTCTCCAACTATTTGCACACCCGAAATACTATTTATGGTTTTTTTTAGAATCAAACTCATATTAGGATCGTCTTCTACGACCAGTACTTTTAACTTCATGAAAAACCTCTTTCTAACCCTGCAGTTTTCTAGGGACTCTAGGTTGATGCCAGAGACCTAAACTAGTTGGCACAACTGCGATTTGAGCTACAAACGTAACCACAGCAGCAAGTCCTAATAATAGCTTATGACTAATCTTAAACATATTTTCACCCCCTTTTAAGAATAGTTTTATCTAGGTATAAATCAATAGCTGTAACTGTTCTAGATACTACAGGTAAAAGACCCAAAGCTTGAACCAGTATACCAAATAGTACAGCTATTATATAAGACCGAATAACTTCTATAACCTCTATAGGAACTATCATCAGATTTATAGCCATGACGATAAAAGAAATGGTTAACCATATTAATGAAAGCTTTTTCATTTCCTTTTTTTTCTTTTTAGAAAGTGGTTTATTCTCCGAATCCACCGGTGCATATTTAAGGGTTATGTAGAAACTTATGAGAAACACAGCACCTGCCAACAAATAAAAAATGAATAAAGGAAATGCAATATTGCCAAATTCCTGAGAAATTTTGCCTAGGGATAAGATTAGAACTAAACTGAAAACAAAACAGCGTCCGTATGTATTAAAATGGATTCCTCCAGATAAGGAGCGGTAGCTAACAGAGAAAAACGTAATTAGCAAAACATAAGGAAAAATTCCTAAAACAAGGGAGAGTAAAACCAAGACGGTTATTTTAATAACCTCTCCGATTAGTACTTCGAACCCATACCGTAATACATCCGCTTCCTCTTCATCATAATTTAGTCTTTCAGCCAGATGATTTGCCAGTGTTAGAGATAATTTGTTTATTCCCATGGTCCCTCCATTAAACCATTTTTATAAATGCTTGAAAATTGGTGGCCCGCTCATTACTGGTAATATTAAGAGTTCCACCGTACTTCTCGACAATTTGTTTAACAATATAGAGTCCCATCCCTAGATGCTCTTTTTTAGTGGAAAAACCGGGATCAAAAATTTTATTGATGGCTGATTGGCTTATGGGTAAACCATTATTAATTACAGATAATATGTATTCCTCTCCCCTTTGAGAAATAATTAGTTTGACCTTGGGGTTTTTTATGGAACACTCGGTAACTGCTTCCAATGCATTGTCCAAAAGATTTCCTAATAGTTCGTTTAGTTCCGAGGTTTTTACAGGGATTTTTTTCAGACTGGCTGTATTAGTAACCTCAAATTGCACATTATGGGATTCCATTTGGGCAGCTTTTACATGCAATAGAGCACTTACTCCCGGATTATCTACACTAATAATGGCATTGGTTACTGCTACTTCTTCCAAAATTCCTTGCAGATAATCCTTAACTTCTACATATGCTTCTACACATAAAAAGCCGTATACGGTTTGCAGATGATGGTTAAATTCATGCCGCTGTCTGCGCATCGTTTGCATTAAAGCCTCTAAATGCTTTAGGCTCTCTAATCTAGCCCGGTTTTCGGCCTCCTCCTGGATATTAACGGAAATTCGAATAAACATTATTACACTAGTTACTGCCAACAAAAAAAGAACTGCGTTCATAGGGAAAATTAAAATTGTCAAATTACCTGTAGTAAATGCATTAGTTCCAGCTATATATACGCTTAAATTTAAAAGAGCCAGGATTAATAGCTCAAACACAACAATGATTATTATGGGAATGATATTGTTTAATCTATCCATTCAAATCTTCCTTTACAACGATTAGAGTAATAGCTTCCTAAATCTATAATTTTTAAGTCATAAAAATACAGAAGCAAAACGATAAAGAAAACTATCAGTCCTTGAGGTAAAAAAAATAATATTTGTAAGGAAGGGGTAGCCAGTACCTGCTCTAATGGAATTCCCGTTAAGTGTAATAATAGTGGCCCTAAAGTAGCATCAATAACCATATAAAAGGAAGCACTGACCAGTATGCAAGTTAAGGCAATAAGATAAGGAACTCTAATTATTAACCAGATCACCAAAGCAAATATGGGTATTTGTAACATGGTATGAATACCAAAGGCCAGCGGCAATAAACGAATACAATAGGAAACCATAGCTTGGAGTGCCCCAATCAATACAAGCCTTCGGAAACTCAACTTTATCCCAAATAGTTGCAAACCCACTGCTGTCAGGAGTATTTCCTCCGGTAATGAAATTAGTAGTACTGTGATCAATGGCATTGTATCCATTTTAAATTCCCCTCCCCACAATAATTATCTAAATTTCTTAATTATCCTACTTGCCTTGTCTGAAACCTCGTTTTCCTTGTCCGAATCCTCGTTTTCCTTGTCTGAAATTGCAGTAACAATGCAAAATAAAAAATCTGCCCCACCATTAACCGATGGAACAGATAAAAAATATCTTCCTTCGGCAGCCCGGCGGTCATGGTAGAAATCATCTACTTTAGATCCGTAGCTTTGTGTCCCTGACTTTCATCAGGTTTACCAGTAACAAGAAAATAAATTTTCCCCACTTCTTTAAATAAAGATTTAATTGTTTATTTTTGTTAATTATAACATCAACCGGGCATTTAGTTTGTCGTTTCTTGTAAAAATATATAAAAAAATACAGGAAATCTCATTCCTGCAAAAGACAAATTAGATATAATTTTTAACGGAAAATTTGGGCACATAAAAGCTCAACTAAGCGGATACTAGCAACTGTTTATTTTTTCTTACTTAGAATATATCTTTTATATAATAAATAAATCAAAAAACTTAATGGAAAAAAGAAAACTAATGTAAATACAAACCAAAAAATAGCTTGAATATGCTTAACATTTTTTCTTCTGATATCAAAAAAAACCCAGAATGCACAACTTAACGAAGTAAGGATTAAAATAGATTCCAATATACCAATGTCCAATTTTCCTCCCCCTTGAGTTAATTTGTTTTCTTAGCGTATAAATATATTATGAATAAATCCAAAATATATTTACTTTATATACTATTCTATAATAGATTGGTATAATTTTTATTTTCTCCTGTGTTCCTGATAAAAATTTTAAAATTTATCGTAAAAACCTAAACTATATTATGATACCTTTCTTAGTAAAAAAATTTCATTATATAAAAGATCATCATTTAAAACTAATGCCTTTTAGATTAGAATAAAGCTTTTTATTCTGTATCCATAATTCTTTGCATTTCTCCACCTCCTTTCCAAATATCATTTAATTGCGAAATCATATTTACCAATTTCTTGCAAACTAGGCCTCTTTCCTTTCCAGCTTGTCCCAATCCTCTTTTTGCTTGTCTGAAACTTCGTTTTCCTTGTCTGAATTTGCGCAAAAAAAATCGAGCCAAATAATTAGCCCGATTTTCAATCCACTAGTCACCAGTAACCAGTCACTTTATTTACTTATAGCACAGCCCAATAACCAAATTCTCCATTAACTCCGAAGGGTCCCCACCGCTGGATTTCAAAAGGACTTCCGTTTCTAAGAGCTTCTCCAGCGCTTTTACCAGTTGTTCCACCGGAAAATTCCTGCCTTGACTTAATACCTTATTGAGTACAAAGGGCTGGATTGAGAGCTTTTCTCGGATTTGCTTTTCCGAAAAACCCTGACTAATCATATCCTTAGCTGCTAAAATTAAACGATACTGGCGGACTAAAAGCCCTAAGAGTTTCATAGGTGCTTCACCCATAACCAAGCTCATCTGCAATAGCTCTAAGGCTTTTCCTCCTTTTCTTTCCGCAATACTGTCAATTAAATTAAAAACATTTATTTCCGAATTCCTAGTTACTATTTCTTGAACCATAGGCAGGGTAATAACAGGGGAATCTTGACAGTACAAAGACAGCTTTTCCAGTTCGTTTTGCATTGTTTCTAAGCCTTCACCGGCTAATAATGCTATGTAATTAAATGCTGCACGCTCTATTGTTTTCCCTTTATCTTTAAGAAAAGCCTCAACCCAACGTTCCAGATTTTCTCCCGTCAAGCCTGCAAATTCTACAGTCTGCCCCTTTTCTTCCACAGCTTTAAAAATTTTCTTTCTTTTATCTGCTTTACCTATTATACGAAAAACCAAACAACAGGCGGTATTAGCGTTAGCTAGATACTGTAGTAATGGACCTTCATCAAATTTATTTTCAGAGTTCTTAGTAGTAGCAGTAAAATACACTGCATTATCTACAACCACTACCCTTTTTTCAGCCATAACCGGCATGGTATTAGCCAAGTCAACTATTCGATGGATACTTACCTTTTCTCCATCTATTTTATCAAAGTTAAAAGCCTCCAGTTCCGGAGGTAAAAGTTTGGCTTTTAATTTACCCAAATAGCTATCCATCAGTAACTTTTCCGTACCATAAAAAAGATAAACAGGAGCTAAAACGCCCCTATTTATGCTCTTCAATAATGCTATATGCTCCATATAAATCCTCCTAAAAAACGGCCTTGCAGTTTTTTTAGTTTATTGACTATGGACTATCGACAATAGTCTTTGAAATAAACTAATATCGATAAGGGCTAACTCTTCTTGATGATCCAAACATACTTGTTTTGTTTCTACGTTTTAAATACCGCCGGCTAAGCCGGAAGATAATCTGCAGAACAAATAAAGCGGCCAAGCCGTTAACTATTGCTCTAGTCCAGTCAAAAGGCTTTTTTACTTCATCCTGGGACTTTACAGGAATTCGCTCTGTTTCTTCACCATTGATATAGATTATTAACTCTCCTAGAACCTTCTCTGCTTCAATTGGTAGAGATAAGTCGCTAAGCACTAATCTTTTTTCCACATTAGTTTCTTCATTACTATTAACGGCAATAGATGCTGAGCGAGCAGGCACCAGGTTGACCTCCTGGTCATTAGCTACCTTTAAGGTAGCTACCACTTCATTCCCCTTAGTAAGGCTTAGATTCTGGAAATTAGCAAAGCCATATTCTAAAAGTGCTTTAGCATCATCCCATATTCTAGCATCACTGCTCCCTAGAATAACGGATATAAGCTCCTGATTATCTCTTTTAGCTGAAGCTGCCAAGGTGTAGCGAGCTGCACTAGTATATCCCGGTTTGATTCCCGTGCTTTCATCCATTCGCCACAAAAACTTATTAATGTTAATTAGTCGGGTTTGCCATTCTTCACCCACCCAGTCATAAGTTTTCCCTTGGGCCAACTCCCGAAATTTAGGGTTTTGCATAGCATACTTACTAATCAAGGCCAGGTCATAGGCTGTGGTCAAATGACCTTCAGCAGTCAAACCATGAGGATTAATGAAATTAGAATTATCAGCACCTATTTCCTTAGCTTTTTCATTCATCATTTGAGCAAATTTTTCCTGACTGCCACCAATATGTTCAGCAATAGCCAAAGCTGCATCATTAGCGGAATGAATCATGGCAGCATTCAGAAGCTTTTCTAGCTCAATTTTCTCTCCTTCCCGGAGGTACACTTTAGTTCCCTCAACTAACGGGACATTTTTGCTAATCGTTACCATATCTTGCAAGTTGCCCTTCTCCAGAGCTATAATTGTTGTCATTATTTTAGTAGTACTGGCTGGATTAAGCTTTTGGTCAATTTCTTTACCGTATAAAACCTGTCCCGTTTTTCCGTCTATCAGTATGTACGCATTTCCCTCTATGTTAGGTGCTGCCCACAATTTCATACTTACTCCCACTGTTACAAATAATAATACTAAAAACATTACCAAGACTCTGCGCAAACTCATCACCTCTCGAAGCTACTTTTAGTGCATAAAATATTATAGCATAAAGTATCCCTCTATTGATTAAGCAGATTCTGTAAATTGCCTAGAGGCTAGTGGCTAGTTAATTATATTCGTGCCCAGTGACCAGTGCACAGTGCCCTGAAAGTCTTTTGGATTAAGAAATATATTCCTTAATCTAGCGTAGCGGAATCTTAATCTAACGAAACGAATGTGGAGTGTAATCTTCTTTCTGTATAACTGTAGCACTGTAGACTCGGAAAAGTTCCTGCATCAAAAACTATCTCAAATGGAACTTTTCCCAGAAAGCATTGTCTTTACCCAAATATCTTCACCATCAGTTTCAAAAATAAGCGCTCCCTGTTTATCGGTCCTATATACATTAATCCCAGCATCCTCTAGACCCTCTAAAACCTCACTATGGGGGTGACCATACCTATTACCCCTGCCCACGGAAATAACAGCTGCCGCTGGATTTAATTCTTGGTAAAAATTTTCTACATATGAACCTCTGCTCCCATGATGGGGAATTTTTATTATCTCTATCACCCGATTTAAAGGTAATAATTTCAACAATACTTCTTTATCAACATCACCGGTAAATAGAAAATCCTGTTTTCCGTAAATACAATTAACGATTAATGAAGCGTTATTACTATCTAAGTTTTCCATTTTATTAATATCTGGTGCAATTACCTGAAATTTCACCTCCGGCTGGAGCTTTAAAGTTATACCTTGTTTCCCTTCTATTATCCGAGTCTCCTTTTTTTCTGCTAGATCCTTTAATTCCGCTAGTTCCTGACTTTGGTCAACATCAGGTGGAACCAACAGCGTTTCCACAGTAAACTCCTGCATAACCTTATAAAGCCCATTAATATGGTCAGCATCAGGATGGGAGAGAATAACTAAAGCCACCTTATTAACACCTTTATACCGAAGATATTGGGTAACTGTCGTACTACCGGGTCCACCATCAATAATAACGTACTGGTTATAGGGGGTTTTTATTACGGCTCCATCACCCTGGCCTACATCGAGAAAAGCCACTTCCAGAGGCAAAGGTCTTGGTATAGTCCCAACCAGGAGTATAAATATCAGAATAAAAACTAAAGACAGCTTTATTTTAAAAGGGATTTTTGGAATTTTTTCCTTGAATCTATCGACCTCTCGTAAACCAATTAAGAACAAATAATAACAACCAATAAATATTAAGGAGGGCCGAGCTAAGTAGACATGTCCTTCAGAAAAAACCCGGGTAAAATAGTCAATAAAGCCAGATAAGGTATAGGCTATTCCTCCAGCTAGAAAGATAAAAGGCTGAGCCAGTTTTACCCAGATAGATGCAAATAAAAGCGCACCAAATAATAGAGGAACCAGAATTGATACTATTGGTACAACGATCAGATTCATTAGAGGTGCTAAAAGGGAAAGGGTATTGAAGTGGTACAAGGTTATAGGTAATGCTGCCATTTGTGCTGCAACGGGCACTCCTATAACTAATGCTCCTTTATTCGGCAAAAAACTAAATAGCCTTCGGGCTAAGGGTAAAAAATAAAATAATCCCCAGGTAGTTATAAAGGATAGCTGAAAGCCAATAGTGAATATACTCAAAGGGTCAGATAAGATAATTAGCAAAGCAGCCGCAGCTAAAATCGTATAAAAATCTTTAAACTTAAGCCACTTGACCGAAAGTATTGCCAGCATCCCCATTATTGAAGCCCTAACAACAGATGGAGTAAATCCAACCAGCAAACTGTAGCTTCCTAATAAGATGATTGCCCCGGTAACGGTAATAGTAGGTGAAAGCTTAAGAAATCTGGCTGTTCCTAGATAAAAGGCCAAAACTACCCCTACATGTAATCCACTAACTGCAAATACGTGGGCTATGCCCATCCTTTGGGCAGTAGAATAGAAATCTGCATCTATCGCTTTCTTATCCCCCAGAAGGAGTCCAATCAGCATACCCGCTTCCGCTTTAGGCAGATTATTATTAATTAAATTGTAGACTTCTTCCCGGGCTAATGCTGTATATCTCTGTAATCCCCTAGACTTTTCTAATACCTGTCCTACTTTAATGGCACTAAGTTTATAGCCTATTCCTTTTTGCCGCCAATATTCCTGCTCGGAAAAACCGCCGGGATTAACTTGAGGTAGGGGTTTTTCTAGCTTACCCTGAACTTCTAATCGATCCCCCCACCGATAAATATTGGAGTCACCCCAGGCAGTTTTCACAACAACTTCAACGGCAGCTTTTAAAGGCGCTCCGTTGATACTTGTTATTTCCAAAACTACCTGGTTATCTCGAGGGGTAATATCGGCAACTTGGCCTGTAACCTTAATTATTTGATTATCCCAGTCCTCTAAACTATGTGAATCCTTCTCATTCCAGTCTATCCAGGCAAAACCAGTTACAAAGAGTAAGGCTATTAGCATAACTTTTACTAAGTATGGTTTATGTAGAAATAAAAACACGGACACTAGAAGTATGCTTAATAAAACCCATAGGGACCAAATATAATTGATATGGGTAAAATGCCCAGCAATTATTCCAAATATCAAAAAAACAGAAGCCCAGACCAGATTTCTGTTTAAGTTTAAATTTTCTTTTAATAAGCTCATACTTCCCTCACAACATCAAACCTCGATTTTTATTTAATAGGTGTTTTATTAGCAAAACTCCTGCCATTTTGGATATTAATTTGAGTTTTGAAAATAATAAATATAATAGGCTAATTTTTAAAGAAAGGATTGAAACTACTGGACTATTCTTGGATTTGGAAAGCAGTAATTATCGTATTTGTTGGAACTACTTTACTAAGGTTCGCCGGCAGAAAATCAATTGCCCAAATGACCACATCGCAAACTGTAATCATGATTGCCATTGGAACACTACTGATTCAACCGATAAGCGGGAGAAATATTTGGGTTACCTTTCTAACAGCTGGTCTACTTGTAACAACTTTATTTGTATTGGAGTACACCCAATTAAAATTTAATTTTGCAGAAAAGTTGCTTACCGGCAAGTCTAAAGTTATTATAGAAAACGGAATTCTTAATGAAAAAAATCTAAGTAAACTTCGTTTAACAGTGGATCAACTGGAGATGCAGTTAAGACAGCAAAGCGTTAATAGAATTGGTGATGTTAAATGGGCCACAATAGAGCCTAATGGTAGAATAGCCGTTTTATTAATGGAAAAGGCCCAACCCGCTACGAAAGGAGATATTCTAAATTTGATTACTCTAATAAATACGAAAATACCTATTATACCCAACAACTATCAACCTAGCCAAACTAAAGATATACAAGATTTATTTTCAGAAATAGTTGAGAAGGATGGAACTACAACCATAACTGATAGATTACAATAAAATAATAAACTTCGATTTGTTGGGGACACTCCTGTTTACATAACTATCCATTATTCAACTGGTGTGTCACCTTTCCTTAAATGGTTAAATCGCTTTTGATTTTATCAAAAGTTGCCTGGCCTATTCCTTTGACATTCATTAATTCTTCCACAGATTTAAATCCGCCCTGGCTATTACGATAGTCAATTATAGCCTGGGCTTTAACTGGTCCTATTCCTGTAAGACTGTCTAACTGATCCAACGTAGCTCTGTTTAAGCTTATTTTTCCATTGCTGGTTGGTACCGGTAAAGAATTAGTTGGCGAATTATTATTGATAGCTGGTAGAGTTACAAGGTTTTCGCCTTTTTTAAAAACGGTTATCTTATCCTGGTCATTTAAAATTGCTGCCCGGTTAAGATAGGTATCCACATCTGCTTCTTCTGTAGGAAAAGCTAATTTAAGGGCCTCATCTAATCTTGCTCCCTCGTCCAACTCATAAATACCGGGTCTTTCTACCTCCCCGGCGATATGAATAAATATTTTCTTTTTTTCTTTTATCTCCGCTGATTCTAATTCTGGTTCTACCTCTTGTGTCTGCTCATCAATAACTATCTCTACGGGGGTTTTAATAAGTCTCCCTTGGGCATATTTTGCTCCACCCCAAAATGAGAAAGCGATCGTTAAAACTAGAAGTACTACTAAACCTTGTTTATTTAGCTTAATATCTTCGAACATATCTCCACCTCTATATCGCAAAAACCCTTTAGACAGAAAATACTATATTTTCTTAATAAATCCTGCTAAAATACAATATTTTCTAAAAAATATTAGGAGGAATACCTTTTTTGATATCATGCCGATAAACCAGGTTTACAAAAAAATAAAACAAATGATTTAAAGGCTTTTTAAAGAAGTTTTTGTTAATCAGGGTTCTATTAATAATTGACCGCAGGCTAAAAACCTGATTATATAGTTTCCAATAGGCCTCTGTCAGCTCTTCAGGTGTCATATTTCCCGGAATATGCACAGCCTCGGTGCCATTATAAGAATAAATATTTCTATTATAGATTTTATTTTTTGCTTCTAATTTCTTAAACAAATCGGTTCCGGGAATGGGAGTTAGAATATAGAAGCGGGGTACAATAATTTTATTTTCATCAATGAAACGGGCAGTATCTAGGATACTTTCCACCGTGTCGGCATCTGTACCTACAACCATTTCTGTACTAACTTCGATACCTGCATCTCTAATCTTGGTAATTAATTCAGGATATTCCGAAGTTTTTGCCCAGCCTTTATTTAATTCTGTAAGGCTTTCCTGTTTAATACTTTCAAGACCAAAGCTGAGGGCAATGCAGCCGCTGTCGGCAATAATTTTTAGCAGCCTATCATTTTTAGCTACATTTATAGAGCATTGACTCATCCACTGCATTTTGAGCTTTTTAATTTCCCGGCATAGCTCATACATATATGCTTCATCTGAAGCTATGTTATCATCTAGTAAAAGTATTTTTTTAAATCCTAAAGATTTTATATGCTGTATATCCCTTATTACCTCTGGTATACTTCTGCGGATATATCTCCCTCGATACAGGCAATATACCGAGCAAAAGGAACAAATATTTGGGCAGCCTCTACCAGCCTGAACCGGTAGAAAATCACCAATATTTTTCTTTTGTAACAAATCATACCTAGGTAGAGGCATTTTTTCCAGAGAAATAAGTTCCTGACGGTAATATGGCTTTAAAGTACCCTTTTCAATATCCTTGAGTACTTCCCCCCACACCCCTTCAGCATCTCCGATAACAACACTATCGCAGTATTTTTTTGCCTCTTCTGGCATCAGGCTCACCATATACCCACCTAAAATTACAGTTTTCCCTCGTTTTCTAAACTCCTTAGCAATATCTAGAGTACGAATAACAGCATGGCCCATGCTACTAATACCAATGACATCAGCATCGGTTTCAAATGGGATATCCTCAATAGTCTCTAAAATCAGCTCAATCTCCCATTCCTTTGGTGTAAATGCAGCCAAAAGAGGAAGAGATAACCCAACGAAATACAGTTTTTCTCTTTTAATTAATTCCCCATTTTTAACATAGGGAGTAGGCTGAATCAGTAATAGTTTCTTTTTCATAACTATCCCTTCACCATTAATTTGATATAAATCAATAAAAACTTCAGTGAACCCTTTATCAATCTTAAAACAGTGCCTAGACCAAATTGTTGAATCACATAAGACGGGTTATTTAACAGCAAATTGACATAAAGATTAGTTTTCAGAACTTCAAAATAGTAATGTCGTAGGCTAAGCTTACTGGGTTTGATGCTGACAACAGAAAAACTCCACTGGTCATAGTCATCCGGAGCAAATAAAATCCGTTCTTTATATTTATTATATAGTAAAGTACCGGGTAAAGCTGTCAACGGAGTTAAGGTAGATATTTCCGGGGCCAGCTCTTTTACATATTTTCTAAACTGCAAAAAGTCTTTAGTATTCCAATCGGGATTGAGAATAAAGGAAGCCCAACAAGCAATGCCCAGTTCTTTAAGAATTTCCGCAGCTAAGATATTTTCTTTTATAGTTGCCTTTTTGTTATAACCTGCTAGTTCTTCCGCTTTAAAGGATTCATAGCCTACCAGACAAGCCCGCAGGCCATTTTTACTTAGCCTATTTAAAGTCTCCCGGTGGTGAATAATACTCTCTACACTAGCGTAGCAGATAAAGTTTTTCTGGATATTGTCTGATTCCAATAAATGGCAAAAATTTTCTAATCTCTCTTGGCTGTAAAGGAAATTGTTATCGATTATCATGATACTTGGTTCAGCTATTCTTTGGATCTGAGCTATAATATTTTCCATAGGCTCATCCTGCTCTTGTCCCCCTTCTATCTTCCAGCGCAGACAGAAACTGCAATGGGAGCTGCATCCCCGGGAGGTCTGGAGTAATGCACAGGGCTGATAGCCAAAATAGGTATAGTGGCTGCGGTATTTTTCAGTAGCTTCCCGGTCAGGGGTAATATACTCATTAATTCCCGATACATCAGTACTTTGAAAGCTGTTTTCTCTACTATGGACTCCATCAATCAAAGGAACCTTTTCTCCATTTTCCAGATAGTAAAACAGCTTCCTGATATTATCTTGGGTTGTATATTTTACTATATGATCAATTTCTCCACAGAAAAAATTCTCCGGGGCCAGAAAAGCTTGGGTACCCCCTGCTAAAATAATAACTCTCTCATCAATTTCCTTAGTCTTAAGGGCGAGTTCCTTGACACCCCGAACATCGACACATAGGGAAGTAAAGCCCACTATCTGTGGCTTAAAGCCTATCAGCTCTTGGCTAAAATCTTCCTTCCCAACCATTAGGTCCAGTATTTTTACTTCATGCTTGTCCCGCAATATAGCAGCAATACATTCTAAACCCAAAGGCTCAGAAAACATAAATTCCCCTAGAGTTATGGACTTTTTTCTTCTTTTTGGTCTTACTAAGAGAATACGCATGGAAAGCTCCTCGCTTTGACTTTTTGGCCAGTTTTTTGGGTCTCGTGCTCAGTGGCTATTTTTTTAGACAGTCTCTGGGGTTTGGTGCCCGGTGACCAGTGTTCAGTGCCCACAAGGACAATAGCTAATGGGTTGAGATGTTGCGTCTGACAATTTGCCGGGAAGTCAAATTTAAAGGTCTGCATACTACCGGGTAACATATTGCGTCTGACACAAGCATTGAAGGATATTTTACAAGTCAGTAGTGGCAATTACGATACACGACAACACGTGTCACAAGAAATACTTAATCTAGCGAAGCGAAATCTTAATCTAACGTAACGAAGTGGAGTGTAATCTTTTTCTGTAGCACTGTAGCACTGTAGCACTGTCATACGGTATATACCTTCAGCCGTCACACCTACATCCAGTATAGCCTCAAATTGAAAGTATCTTCTTAATATATTGCCAGATAATTCGACTAACCCCCAGTGAGAGTTTAACATTGGCTAGAAGGCCGTACTTCATATTCTTCTTTAGACTCCTTGGCTTTAGAGTTAGCTTAAAATAAATCTTTAAGATATTATAATAATAACTTCTTATGGATAATTTGCTGGGCTTAACGACCAAATTGGCCAAATCCCACTGTTCATATTTCTCTCTAGGTATTATTAATTGCTCCTTATACCGATCATAGAGAGGGGTCCCTGGTAGGGGAGTGAAGGGCTGGAGGTTAATAAACTGCAAATCCCATTTTTTTAGCCACTTATATAAATAATCAAAATCCTCTGTATCCCAATCTATTCCTAAAATAAAGGTTCCGTAGCAGTCAACATTATATTTCGCCAAGACCTCTATGGCTTTTTCGTTTACAGCTTTACTGCTTTTTTTATTATATAGCTCTAATTCTTCCTCTTTAGCTGTTTCTAGTCCTACTATCACTGCCCGTAAGCCCATAATAGCAAATCTCTCTATTGTTTTTTCATTTTGGGCAATAAAGTCAGCCCGCCCGTAGATTAGGAATCTTTTTTTTATTCCTTCCTGCTCTAATAAATCACAAAATTTTTCCACCCGTTTTTTTGAGTAGAGAAAATTATCATCAACAATATAAATTTCTGGCTCTTTAATCCTTTTTATTTCCTCAATAACATCGGCAACATCTCGCTCATAATACTTATCCCCAGTAACCTGCCGACAAAAGCAAAAGCTGCAGGTATAGGGGCAGCCATATGATGTCTTCACTAATGCACAGGGGTTATGAAAAACATAATAGTAGCTAGCGCGATACCGTTGTGTTATCTTGCGATTAGGATGAATATTTGGTACATTTTCAGCTTTTTCACCGTAGAAAAGAGTATCTTGCTGTTCTTTATATACACCCTGCTCAATATCATCCACCAGCTCTGAAAAAACCTCTATCCCATTACCTGTAACAATAAAATCTATATTTTTACCAAAAAAGTCCTCGGCAACAACCTCAGCATGGACACCGCCTACAATTATTTTAATCCCTGGATTTATTTTCTTGATGACCCCAGCATACTCTTTAATAATATTTACATGGGAGATATATGCGGTTAATGCAACTACCTCCGGCTGATAATCTTTTATAAAATAAGCTAAAGACCTTTTTTCTAAGATCATATCCACTAGCACAACCTGATGCTTCCCTTTTACTGCAGCCGCTAAATACTCAAGCTCTAAAGGCTCGCAAATCATAATACTCTGTAAACCGATAGTATCCTTATGGGGTTTGGGTCTAACTAATAAAATCCTCATTTTTTATCTCCATTTTGTAGTGTGCTTAAAAAGATACTAGGCACGAAAAAACTATTTTCTAATCCCTTTTGATTTAATAAATTAAGCTCTGCTTTTTGCACTAATTCTCTAACCTGCCCATTTGAAGGATAAGATGCCTTACCGGTAGTTAATTTCACCAGCTTCATTACTACTTTATCATAAAAATTATTTTCCGAGGCCTGGACTAAAAATAAATAGCCCCCGGGCTTTACCACCCGCTTAAACTCCTGTAGGGCCTTTAGTTTATTTTGATAATAGGGAAAGGAGTGACAGCAGGTCAAAAAGTCAAAATGGTTATCAAGAAAAGGTAAATTTAACGCATCTCCAACAATTACTTTTCCATTGGTAACCTTTTTGCTAGCAAGCGCTATCATTTGCTCTGAACTGTCTATGCCAATTAACGCTAAATTATGATGGCGAAGTTCCTCCTTGATATCCTCCAAAAGCTGTCCAGTACCACAACCCACATCTAGCAAGTTAATCTCTTCTTCAAAATCAGCAGCTATATATTTCTGAAGTTCAGCTACTACTAAATCTCGAGTAGGCATTAGGGAATATTTTTGGACCCATAATTTTTCATAACGGTCAGCCCAAAAATCCCAGATATTTTGTGACATTGGGAAACCTCCAAATCATCGACTATTGGGTTGGGATATTTGGATGCATCCGATGCAAGTTAAGATTACAGGATGCATCTACTCAAAGGTCTAGCTTAAGGGATGCTAATTGACAATCATCGGATGCATCGTGCAGAATTGCTTAAAAGCAGATGCATCCCAAAAAACTGTCATTCATCTGATGCCACCTATTATTAAATTAAGAATTGATTTAATAATAGGTCTTATATTACTCCTCAAACGTCTAACATCACTATAAGCCAGTAAATATAATTTATAAAATTCCAAATAAAACCTAGTAACACTCAATTTTGTTGGTTTGATATTCAAGTGTAAAAAGTCGTTATTTTCATACTTATTCTCTGGGATTATTAGCCTTTCTTGATATTTTTCATAGCCAGGTACTCCTTTTAGAGGGGTAAAAATAGAGAACATGCATAAATCCAGTGCCATTTTTTTCACAATAGCACTTAGGCGTTTAAAATCTTCTAATCCATAATCCTCATTAACTATAAACAATCCACAGCTCTTAATGCCATTCTTCCTTAAAAGTTCAATTGCCTGCAAGTTACTGTGAGTGGAAGTCTTTTTATTATAATTATTTAAAGTTTCATCATCTACAGCCTCAAGGCCCACTATTATCTCTGATATCCCACTAGCCTTAAGCTTAGACAAAATATCCTGATGGGCACAAATAAGGTCGGCTCGGCCGTAGATGCTAAAATCTTTTTTAATGTTATACACTGAAATCAATCTGCAAAATTCTAATAATCTATTTTTATCTACTAGAAAGTCGTCATCGATAATAAAAATTTTCTCCTGCTCTAAATCACTTATCTCCCTAACTACTTTAGTAATATCCCGAGTAGAATACTCTCCACCATTGAGACAAGCACAATAGCAAAAATTACAGCTGTAAGGACAGCCCCAGGCTGTTTTTACTAAGGCACATTGTTCTTTCCCAAAATATCGAAACTTATCTTTATAAAGGTGCAAGTGTGTTCGATCAGGGAGAGGTAGAGTATTAGGAACTAATGACTCACCTTGATTTTTAATCCATTCATTATCTTTTTTGAAACATATATTTTTAACCGGCTGCCAACAGCCTTGATTTTGCAAATTTAATAGAACATCCCGAAAGGCTTGTAAGGGATTAGCATGTATTATTATATCAATATTAAAATCGTAGAAATCCCGCCAATTAAGTTCGGCATGGATACCCCCCACCACAACCTTAATATTTGTTCCATACTCTTTTACAATTTCAGCATATTCTTTAATTAAATTAACGTGGATTGTATAGCCAGTAATAGCTACAACATCTGGCTGGTTATCTTTTAAAAACGAAGAGAAAGGTTGTCTCTCCAATAAACCATCATATATCCTATAATTAAAATTCAGTTCATTCGCTACTGCAGCTAGATATTCTAATTCCAAAGGCTCAAAACGGACTGTCTTTAATTTAGCAAATAAATTTTGGGGCTTGGGCCTAACTAGTAAAATTTTCATCTGTTTCCCCCATCTTAAAGACACGAAAATCATATATAGGTATTTGATAACTAAACAAATTAATGTATTGATTAGCAAGCTTATCCAATAAGAAATTAGAATGACTAATATACATGCCCTTAGTAAAGAGCTCACTGCCTAGCTTTAGCTTTGTTTCTTCCGCCGTTTGACCTAAATCTATGGTCTTAAACCTATTATCAATGGCAAAGTCAATAATCTCTAGGAGTAAATTAAGGTAAATATCAAAGGTACTGTTTAATTTATGGCTAAATCCAATAAAGAGAAAGATTAATTCTCTACCATTATCCACGACTTGGGCAAAGCCCAGTTTTTGTTCTTTATGAGTGGCTATAATTATTATTGATGGCAAAGGCTGTTGTTGGAAAAATTCAAAATTCAATTTTTCAAGCTTTGCGTGGGAATTTAAGTATACTTCTTCATAAAGCTGATAATAATCTCTATCAAAAGCATGGGGCTTAATATAATCTACTTTAACATCCTGCCATTTTTTTTTAGCTTTTTTTATTCTATAACGATATGGGCTACGTAGAGATTCTAAATATTGATTAAAGCTTGACCAAAGCACCTCCATTTTACAGCTAGGCAGGGTATTTCCCCCCTTAGCAGGAAGGCCTAAAGCACTGTTTAAAATCAGCTTGGCTCCTTTTTTTGCCTGAAAATGAGCTAATACAAACTTCTCATACCCTGAACAAACACTAAATCCCTCTTTTGCAACAGAGCAGGGTATGCCCATAATTGTTACCGGAATTTTTAAAGTAAAAATACTATAGGTAAAGATATCAGGCTTTAAGCGATAATCAACATATGCCGCCTTCAGTTGATCTGTTTCCAGCAACATATTATATGTCTGCTGACAGGGATTGACCGTTTCTAAATGTTGGAGAAAGCGTCTCTTGAGAAATATATTTTCACCAGCCAGTTGGTCCCACTGTTTTGGAAGTTCTTCCGTACAATTTACTGTTAACCACTTCATATGAGTACCTCATAGGCTTTAAACTTTTTATATTCCTGGCAGCCAAAATCCTCCCACCGAATACCCAAGCTCCGGGATTTGATATTGTTTTCCTCTACCCAACCCGCCTCACAGATTTTATATTTATCCTTTACTACACTATATAATAAATCAAAAAATCCCAGCACTGCACCGGAGCCTTGGTACTTTTGGCCCACAGCAATCTCCGCAATTTTAAACTTATCAATTTTCCCTAAACCCATTTTATACTGAACCAAGGCTTTTAATCCTAAACCTTTTCCCTGGGGGAGTAATTGATTGAAATCAGGATACCAGAGCATCATCCCTATAGGCTGACCCTCCTTTTCGGCAAAAATTAAGTTTTCACCTTTTAAAAACCATCGAAAAGGGTGAAACAGTTCTAGATCCTCTTTAACAGTCCGATCTGCCCACCAAAGATGGTCACGAAAACATAAATTATTGAGATAGGTATATATTTCTATTTCTCTATCCAATCGAGACAAATCAGCAAAGCGAAAGGTAAACCCTTTCTGTTTAATTCTACTAAGAATTGGCTTTTCTTTTTCCATATTAAACCTGTCAATTTCTACCGAAAACGAAGAAAAATTATATTCTCTACATCCTGAAAAAAAGGAGGAATAATAATCGGGATTATAGGCCAGCCCAAAGGTAGGTGTTTCATTAAAATGGGAAGCTAAGAAACCCACCCTATAATTCAAATGGGCATCTAAACCAATAACTATTCTTTTCAATCCTTTTTTTTCTGCTAGTTTCTTTGCTTCTGAGATAATTAAATTTACAGCCTTTTGGGCATCTCTTTTCGCCTCAAAAAAACTTACTATTAGCATATCTTCCTGTTTATAATCAATTATAAATGCCGCTCTAGCTAACATTCCACCATTGTTTTCCACCCAAACAGGATAAACCCTGGCATGCTCTAAATAGGCTGTTTTCTTAGATAGAAACATTTGAGCAATAGAAGACATAGCATCCCGATACAAAGGATCATCTCTATATACTTCTTTAGTAAACCCTATGAATTTTTTTAGATCATCCTTAGTAGAAAGATATTTCAGTTTCATAGTACCAAACTTCCTTTACGCACCAATATAATAGGACGGTAGTTATCTTATCCATAAAAGGCAAGTAACTACCGTCCCTACTTTATTATTTATATTATATATCATTGGGGACATACCTGTCCAAGTTTGAAGTTCTAAATTTGATTTAAGCTATGCTCCGTAGTATGACATGAATCCAACCTCTAAAATCAAACATCTAATCTCGTCGAGTAGGGTGTGTCCCCTTTCCACTAAATGTCGTCCCGCATTACTGCTCCTGTACTAGCTGAAGTAACTAAAGCAGCATATCTCTTCAGATAAGAATTAGGCATAGCTTGAGTAGCTGGTTTTACCCACTTAGCCCTTCTGTCTGCCAATTCTTCATCGGAAAGTTTAACATTTAAAGTACGCTTGTTTATATCTAGCTGAATAATATCCCCTTCTTCTAGTAAACCAATAGGTCCACCTTCGGCAGCTTCCGGCGAAACATGACCTACAGAAGCTCCATTGGAGCCACCGGAGAAGCGACCATCTGTGATTAAAGCACAATGGGCACTCAACCCCAAACCGGTTATAGCTGCAGTAGGGCTTAACATTTCCCGCATACCTGGTCCACCTTTAGGCCCTTCATAGCGGACTACCACTACATCACCTTTTTGAATTTTCTTACCCATGATAGCCTCAAAGGCTTCTTCCTCAGAATTAAAGACTCTAGCCGGACCTTCATGGACAAACATTTCTTTGGCGACTGCACCCTGCTTGATAACAGCACCTTCGGGAGCTAAGTTTCCTTTTAGAACAACAATCCCGCCTGTTTTGGAATAGGCTTTATCTATTGGTCTAATAACCACTTCATCTGCTACATAGGCTTGTTCAGCTATTTCCGCTACTGTTAGCCCGCTAACATTCAAAGCTTGACCATCAATTAACCCGGCTTCATGCAGTCTTTTCATAACTGCCGGTATACCACCTGCCTCATGGAGGTCACTTATCCGGTGTTCACTAGCCGGACTTAGTTTAGCAAGATGGGGTATTACAGCACTAATTTTATCAAACTCCTCTAAGTCCAAACTTACTTGAGCCTGATTGGCAATTGCCATCAAATGCAGCACAGTATTGGTTGAGCCACCAATGGCCATATCAACAGCAATAGCATTTTTAAAGGCATTAGCAGTCATAATGTCTCTTGGTTTAATATCTTTTTCTAAAAGTTCCATAATGGTAATACCTGCTTTTTTCCCTAAGGCTCTCCGAGCACCATAAGGAGCTGGAATAGTCCCATTACCAGGTAAAGCCAATCCTAAAACTTCTGCTAAACAATTCATGGTGTTGGCAGTATACATCCCAGCACAGCTTCCACAAGATGGACAAGCTGATTGGGCCATCTCCTCTAGAGTTTCCTCACTAATTTTACCACTAGCACAAGTTCCCACTGCCTCAAAGGTTCCTTTTATCAGGTCTGTATCTTCACCCTTATAACGGCCGGTTAACATAGGACCACCACTGACATAAACTGAAGCTACATTTAACCGCGCAGCAGCCATCAGCATTCCGGGCACTATTTTATCACAATTGCCTATTAAAACCATGGCATCAAACATATGACCCATCATCATAGCCTCAATAGAATCAGCTATTAATTCCCGGCTAGCCAAAGGATACTTCATACCACTGTGATTCATAGCAATTCCGTCACAAATTCCAATTGTGGGGAATTCTATAGGGGTACCCCCAGCGGAAGCTATTCCCAGTTTTACAGCTTGTGCTATTTCATCCAAATGGAAATGCCCAGGAATAACCTCATTATGGGCATTAACAACTGCAACTAACGGTTTTTTTAAGTCTTCTGACAGATAGCCCATAGCATAAAACAAGGACCTATGGGGTGCTCTGGCAATTCCTTTTGTTACTTCATGACTTCTCATCAATTTTGCCTCCTTTTACTAAATAATTAGCCAATTATATAATCTTCAAGCTAATGGACAATAGACTATACTATCGACAATTAGCAATGAGTTATTATTTTGCAATACTTTTTATATAATCACATCAAAGAACAAGGGTACATAGGTAATTACAAGTAAAACAAAAACCAAAATTACCATTAGTGGGATTACAGCCTTGCTTATTTTCTCTATTGGTATTTCTGAAATAGTGCTGGCTACATATAAGTTGATAGCTACCGGAGGAGTTATCATACCTATCGCTAAGCCCATAACCATAATTAGACCAAAGTGAACTAAGTCTATACCTAGTTGGTTTACCAATGGTAAAAACACGGGAGTAAGAATAATTAAGGCTGATGCTGTCTCCATAAATATACCTGCTAGCAAAATTATAACATTAATTAATAACAAAAGGACTAGCTTATTTTCCGACAACGATAGGATAGTATTGGCAATCATGGAAGGAATCTGCCAATTAGCTAAAATCCAGCTTAGAGTACTAGATGTTGCAATAATAAACATTATTACCGACATGGTAATAGCAGAACGAGTAACTATCTTAAATATGTCCCGCCACTGCATATCCTTATAAATGAATATGGCTACAAATAAGGCCCAGTCAACAGCAATTACCGCAGCTTCCGAAGGAGTAAAAAATCCGGTGAAAATTCCTCCTAAGATAATAACTGGCGTCATTAAGCCCCATACTGCACCTTTAAAAGTCTTCCAGATATTCGCAGCGGAAAACTTAGCACCAGTTGGATAATTGTTTTTATGGGCAACATAAAGGGCTGCGGCAATTAAACTCAAACCCATCAAAGCCCCTGGAATAAACCCGTTCAAAAATAACCTTGCTACTGATTGGTCAGCGATAACTGCATAGAGAATCATAGGGACTGAAGGTGGAATCACTACACCGGTACATCCACCAGCTGCGATTAAAGCAGCAGAAAACTCACCACTATAATTTTTTTTGCGAAGTTCAGGTATTAAAGGTGTACCTACTGCGGCCGTAGTCGCTGCTCCTGAGCCGGAAATGGCGGCAAAAAACATAGAGGCCATTACCGCAACAACCCATAATCCGCCTTTTAAAAACCCTAATATAGAATCGGCAAACTGCACCAGTTTTTCTGAAACCTTACCATGGGCCAATAAATCACCAGCTAAAATAAAAAAGGGCACTGCAACTAAAGGAAAGGAGTCAGCCCCGGCAAACATCCTTTGGGGTAAAACAATTAATGAGGTATCCTGACTCATTAATACTACCATGGATGTTAAACCTATACCGATTGCTACAGGAACACCTAAAAATAGCAATACTAAAAAAGTTCCAAATAAGAGGGTAATCACTGTACTTCACCCCCATTTCTAAACCCAATAAATTCTTTAGAAATACCTGCTAAAGAATGAATTATCATAATACATAAGCTAACGGGGATACAATAGTATATATACTTCATTGGTAATGATAGAGCAGGGGAAATTTGAAAAACCTGCATTTTAATCATCTGTGACCCATAATAAACAACAAAACTAAAAAATACAATGGATAAAATATTCATTAGAATGTTAAACATACTCTTTACCTTTTTCCCAAAGGCTTCAATAAAAAAGGTTAAAGCAATATGATTTCCCCTTTTGTAGGCCATGGTGGCACCAAAAAATGTTCCCCATACCAGTAAATAGCGGGACAACTCCTCACTCCATGATAAAGCTGTAAAGAAAACCCTAAAAACAACCTGAGATGTGGTAACAAGAACTAATCCTGCAATTATTACAAAAACCAGCCGTGTCACCAACCAGTCTGTTTTCTGGCTTAATAAATCAAAGAAGTCAACTACTTTGTTCATAAACTACCCCCGGTTATAAAAAATATTTTTATTGGCACCTTGTTGTATTAAGGTGCCAATAAGTTTTATTTCTATTTAGCTTTGTTAATTTCCTCAATCAAAGATCCAAACTTACTGCCATATTTTTCATATACTGGTTTTACTGCTTCCTGGAAGGCTGGAATATCCGCGTTTTCTTCAATTTCCATACCGTTATCTCTTAGGACTTGCAATTGCTTCTCCATTTCATCAGCAATCCAATCCCTAGTCATTTGAGCAGTTTCTTTTGCAACACTAACCATTATCTCTTGAGTTTCTTTATCCAGGGAGTCAAAAAGTTTTTTACTCATTAATATACTTGCAGGAGCGTAGGAATGTCTGGTAAATGTCAAATACTTATGGCTTTCGTATAATTTAAAAGCAAATGCAACATTAATAGGGTTTTCCTGACCTTCAACAGCTCCTGATTGGAAAGCAGTCAAAGCTTCCTGCCAAGCCATAGGTACTGCATTAACACCTAAAGCTTTGAATGTATCAATATATACGGGATTTTCCATAACCCTTATTTTCAAACCTTTTGCATCCGCTGGTGTTTTTACCGGGCGTTTGGAATTAGTAAGATTTCTAAATCCTCGCTCCGTAAAGGCTAAACCTTTTATGTTTACTTGTTCTAGTTTATTTAATAGTTTCTGTCCAACTTCACCATCTAAAACCTTATAAGCCTCTGCTTCAGAAGCAAAAAGGAAAGGCATTTCAAAAACCGCAATTTCAGGTAAGAAGTTAGCAATAGGTCCATTTGTGATAACACCCATGTCAACGGTGCCAACCTGCATACCTTCAATTAAGGTACGCTCGTCCCCTATTACTCCGTTCGGAAATATCTCTATTTTCACTTGACCATTAGTTCTTTGTTCTACTAGTTCCTTAAATCTTAAAGCATTGTAATGATATGGATCTTGTTCATTTACAGTATGACCAAGTTTAATTACAATTGGTTCACTAGCAGGTGCTTCAGCTTTTGGCTCTTCTGTTTTTGGTGCCTCATTTTTAGGTTCATTAGAAGCTCCCCCACAGGCGGTTACCACAAAGGTAAGTAATAATAATACTGAAATAAGTGCAAGGAATTTTTTATTCATAATAATTTTGTCCCCCTAAATATTGTTTAATTAAATTGCTTTCTATTTTTAATCCTCTATAGCTTTTTTGTACTTCACCCCCAGGAACTGTATTACATAAGATCAACTTTATATTGACTATACTATAACATTTTTAATTTTTTGTATATAGTATTTACACAAAAAAGTAAGACCGGCATAGCATTTATGCCGGTCTCAATTAAAGTTATTTTATACGCAACCAGTTGGCTTAGGCAGACCGGCAATTTTGCAAGCACCTTTAGCGGGACCAGTTGGGAATAAGTCATATATTTCTTTTAAGCTGTAACCAGTTGATTTTACAACCTTACGAACCATTGGAGCAATACCAAACTCTTTGTAATATTCTTTCAAGTAGTTAACTACCTTCCAATGATCTTCAGTTAATTCTTCAACCTGCTCAGTTTTAGCTAGAGCTAAGGCAACTTCTTCATTCCAATCATCAAGATTAACTATAAAACCATCTTCATCAAGCTCAATTTGTTTGCCATTTGCTTCAAGAAAAGCCATAGGTTAAGCACCTCCGTGTTATTTGTTTTGTTTGGGGTCATTAAACTCAGGATACTCTTCTAAATATCCCTTCAACATATCAACAGCCATTTCAATACCTTCAGCTACACCCTTTTTGTATTCGCTGGATTTAAAATCTTTCATTTGATAGACCAGTTCATCACAAAAGGCAATCCACTCTTTAATGTCTTCCGATAGTTGCATTTCATGACCCCCAATAGTAAGGCATATAAAGCCGAGGAACAAGTGACTTGGTTTTATTTAATTACTCTTTGTCCTTAAGTTTGACATAAGAAGTTCCCAGGTATAAAAACTCTAAGATACCTTCCTTTGCCATTTCGTTTACCATTTTGTCTACTTCTTTTTTATTAGTATCTAAAGCAGTAGCAATGTCTCTGTTCTTTGCTTTATCTTTTTTTCCTAGGTATTCTAAGATCTTAGCTCGTAATTCTTCTGGGGTGAAATCAGCCATATTTACACCACCTAAATAATTTTTTTACTATATATTTACTATTTTTTATCTGTAAACTTAAATTGAGTAGTTGTCCGGAAAGTAGGTACGGAGAATGTAAAGTCATCAATGTGTTTATCAGTGAATGGTAAGTTAGCTACCTCAAAGAATTTCTCCCAACCGATTCTCTCAATCCACTCTCCATATCTTTCACCTTTTTTAGCATTTTTAACCCAAATTTCCACTAGGTTTCTAATTGCCGCTACTAACGAATCCCATCTTGGTGGTTCATTGGGGATGAATGGAATGACTAGTTTGCTAAACTCAGGGCCTTTTCTAGTGTTAGAAACTTTACCACCTACAAATATAGCTATACCATCATTTTCAGGGTCCATTATTGATAGTGATGGACATACTGAGTAACAGTTACCACAGTACATACATTTTTCTTCATTGATGGTTACAGATTTTGCTTTTGGATTTGGACGGATAGCTCCTGTAGGACAGGATGCTACAACGTTTGGAATTTCACAGCCATTAGCTACACCGTTATCATCTATTGTAGGTATTTTTCTATGCACACCTACGAAAGCGATGTCTGAGCAGTGAACAGCACCACACATGTTTAAGCAGCAAGCCATGGAAATTTTTAGTTTTGCAGGAAGATCATCTTTCTTGAAATAATCATATAGATCATCCATAACTGCTTTAACTGTACCAGAGGCATCAGTTGCAGCACTATGACAGTGGATCCAGCCTTGGGTATGGATTAGGTTCTTTAAGGATTTACCAGTACCACCAACTGGCCAGCCAGCAGCTTCAAGTTCATCTACTAAAGCATCAACTTTTGTGCCGTCAGCTAATAAAAACTCTACATTGTGTCTGCTAGTAAAACGCAAGTGACCATCACAATACTTATCAGCAATATCCGCAAACCATCTTAAAGTCTCGATACTTAACAAACGGGGTGAACCAACACGAACTGTAAATAATTCATCACCAGTTTCACCAACATGTTTTAAAACACCTGGTTTTACCTTTTCATGATATAACCAATTACCATAGTTATCTTTAATAACCTGGGGTAGCATATTCCAAAAATTAGGGGGTCCAATATCCGTTTTAGCGTAATATGGATTGGTCATTATTCAGACACCTCCGATCCAGCAACTTCTTTGTTAGCATCTTTTGCCTCTTTTTCAGCGGCAAAATCTTCTGGATACCAGAAGAAATATGGGTTAGTACGTGGGTGGTGAACCATTTGCGGTACTGGCTCTAAATCAGTAGCTTTTAAGAATTCACCCATTCCTTTTCTGTAGATCAACTCGCCAACTCTTTCACGGACTTTGGCGTTTTCATCCCACCACTCCCAAATTTTTTCCATTATTTCTTTTAATTCTGCGTAATTATCTTCTTTGTCAAGTTTGATGAACGGCTTGATTACCCAAGATAAGAAAGCAGATTGAACAATAGTGGCTTTACCACCTAACAATAATGTTGCACCTTTTTCTTTACCAACCCTTAAAGCTTTAGGCATTACACTGATACAATGCATACATCTGGTACAATTTTCGTTATCAATGTTCATTTCTTTCTTTTCTTTATCGAAAGAAATGCATTTTGTTGGACAGTAATCTAAAACAGCAGACTTAATTGGCAACCCATTATCTACATACTCTGCAACAGCTTCTTGATTTACTCTGATGCTGTCTCTCCAGGTACCAATAATGGAAAGGTCGGCCCGAGCAATAGATGAAGTGCAGTCATTTGGACATCCGGAAATTTTAATTTTAAACTTATATGGCCACATTGGTCTGTGTAATTCATCTTGATATGAATTTGTTATATTATGACATAAATCTAATGTGTCAAAGCATGCATACTCACAACGAGCTGGACCACAACAAGCACTTGGGGTTCTTAAGTTAGAACCTGATCCCCCTAGGTCAAAACCAGCATCTGATAAGTCATTAAAGCAGTCTTGTAAATGAGGAGTAGTTGTTCCTAAAAGAATAGCATCACCAGTCGCACCATGCATGTTAGTTAAACCACTGCCGTGCTTTTCCCAAACATCACATAAGGTACGTATTGCCTTTGAATCGTAGAACCAGCCAGAAGGTTGGTTAACACGAATGGTATGAAATTCTGCAATTTCTGGATATTCTTCGGGCAAATCACAGTAACGGCCGATTACGCCACCACCGTAGCCTCTAACACCAACAATACCGCCGTGTTTCCAATGGACACGTTTTTCTTCAAAGGAACGTTCAAGTAGGTTTAGTAAAGAATTTACTACTGGTTTTGTTTCAGCACTCTTTTCCATTTCGGTAACAAAAGAGGGCCATTTACCCTTTTTTAGTTCATCAAGCAAGGGTCTCTTTTTCTCAGTCAAATCGATACACCTCCGTTTTTATTTATATTTAGAGTTAACTAGGTTTACGCAAAAGCCTTGCTTACGCGAAAACCTTAGCTGCCTTTATGCCAACCCAAAAGTTATACTAAAAGATTTTAGTACTCGTTTAGAGTTATTGCACCAACAGGGCAAATCAACACACAGCTTTCACAGCCCATGCATTCATTATCAGTTACTACAGCAACCTCTTCCATTTCGAAAACTGACCCAGGACAAGCACTTGCACATTCACCACAGGCAGTACATTTTTCAGCATCTACTGTAACAACAAACATTGGACACATCCCCCTTCAAGATAAGTTTATTTCAGACTGAGTTTATGTGATATTTAATTGTTTACTTTGTGAATACCTTCACGGACACATGCAAAAATAATCACATAATAACTATATACTATATTTCGGAATAATATTGCAAACTCCTTTATTCTAAATGTTAAGGTTTCTTATGCTTGTGATAAGTGCAACTTATCGCAGTGGCTAGTGGCTAGCGAAGCGAAACCTTAACCTTGAGCACTCCACTTTTTTGCCATATTTACCAAGCCTTCAGCCCACTGGGGTACTGAGGTAGCATGGAGATGATTATAGGATGCAAAAACATTTTTATATACAATACCGTCCTCTTTACCGGTTATACCTTTACCTCTTTTTACATCTAAACCAAACTTTATCTGAGAAGAATCTAAATTAATTAATCTGGAATTATGAAACTCATGACCCCTTATTTCTAAACCACAAGGTAAATAAGGATTACCTTCCCTCACCGTGTTTATGGTATAGCCATGTCCTTGAGGCTTTTTTTCCATACTCACATCAAAAGGCAGGGCTCCCGCCATATCATAAGCTTTATCCGCCCATATTATGGTGCGTCCTAAATACATGAGACCCCCACATTCAGCATAAACCGGTAATCCATCTTCTATTAAATTTTTTATGCTTTCTTTAAGCAAGATATTTTCCCCTAATTCTTTGGCAAACATTTCCGGAAAACCGCCGCCAATATATAAAGCATCTATTTGAGGTAAACTCTTGTCTATTAGAGAATTAATAAAAACTAGCTCTGCCCCTTGTCTTTCCAAAGCTTCCAGGTTTTCAGGATAATAAAAACTGAAAACTTTATCTCGAATAACACCTATCTTTACACCCGAACTAGTATTTTCCGGCAAGGGGTCATAAACCATATCTTGTAAATCCGGAGCATTATGAGCAATTTCTAGAATCTTTTCAATATCCACATTTTCTGAAACAAGTTTACCAAGTCTGGCAACTCGTCCTACCAATTCATCCTTTTCGGTAGCAGGTATTAGACCTAGATGTCTATCGGGAATTTCTATATCACTAGACTTAGGTAGTATACCGACAACCGGCACTTGGCAGTATTTACCAATAGCAGCGGTAAGCATGTTTTCATGCCGTGAACGAGCCACATTATTGAGAATTACTCCCCCAATTTTTATCCTAGGATCAAAATTCACTACACCATTCACCAGTGCTGCAACACTACGGGTCATGCGCTGACAGTTAACGACTAAAATTACCGGTGCTTGAATCATATAAGCTACTTCTGCCGTACTGCCGGTTCCTTCCAGATCTAATCCGTCAAACAAACCCATAGCCCCTTCAACCACACTGATCTCCTTGTCATGAGAATTATTGATAAATGTCCTGACAAGGTTATCCTTATCCATCATAAAAGCATCTAGATTACGACATTCTTTTCCGGCGGCATAGGAAAGCCAGCTGGGGTCTATATAGTCAGGTCCTTTTTTAAAAGGCTGTACATTTGTACCCCCATCTTTTAAAGCCTTTAATAAACCCAAGGTAAATGTAGTCTTCCCGGAACGGCCTTGGCAAGCCCCTACTACCAGGCGAGGTATTTTTAGCACAGGAAAACCTCCAATTTGTTTTTGTGAAATATAGAACAATTATTCCCTGCCCAATTTCTTTTCACTTTTTTACTATACCAGAAAAGCTTCAGTTTTTGAAAATAATTTAATTTTATGCTAAGTATATTTTCGCCAATGCGTCTATTCGTGGGCGAGTGAGCGCGTTAAAATCTCTTTTTCCAAAAAAAGAAGCGAGTGAACTGCTGGCTTTTTCTCGCTCACTCGCTCACTCGCCCACTTTTCAACTATTTTTTTCCCCTACAACAATATTGACAAGCTTATTAGGGATTACTACAACTTTCTTAATATCTTTACCTTTAAGATATTCATCCACCTTAGGCAGAGATTTTGCTATTTCTTCAACTTCTTTTTTATCCATATTCACAGGGACAGTAATTTTATCTCTGACTTTCCCATTGACCTGAACAACTACTGTAACTTCATCAACTGCAAGGGCTTCCGGGATATGAACAGGCCATTTTTCTTGGTGAACACTTGTCTTATATCCAATGGAATACCAAAGCTCTTCTGTGATATGGGGAGCAAAAGGAGCCAGTAATAAAACAATGCTCTCTATAGCTTCTTTGACTACGGCCATGTTTGTTCCCTGCTCTTTATCTTTATAATTATATAAGCCATTGACTAATTCCATAACAGCGCTGATCGCCGTATTGAAATTAAAGCGCCCAGCAACATCTTCCGTAACCTTCTTGATTGTTAAATGGGTTAAGCGGCGCAGTCCTCTATCAGCACCTTCTAGTGGACCAATCTCTCCCTGTACACCCTTAATGCCCTCATTATAAGCAAAAGCCAAACGCCAGACCCTATTTAAGAAACGGTAGCAGCCTTCTACTGCCTGGTCATTCCACTCTAAATCTCTTTCTGGTGGAGCAGCAAATAAAATAAACATCCGTGCAGTATCTGCACCATATTTATTTATGATTTCTTCTGGGCTTACTACATTGCCCTTGGATTTGGACATTTTTGATCCATCTTTTAAAACCATACCCTGTGTTAGAAGGTTGGTAAAGGGCTCATCTACACTTACTAAGTTTAAATCCTTAAATACCTTAGTAAAGAAACGGGCATACATCAAATGTAAAATAGCGTGTTCAACACCACCAATGTACTGATCAACTGCCATCCAATAATCTACTTTATCCTTGTTAAAGGCCTCTTCAGTATTTTTTGGATCGCAAAATCTGAGAAAATACCAGCTAGAGCAAACAAAAGTATCCATAGTATCTGTTTCCCGTTTGGCAGGCTTTCCACAGGTTGGGCAGGTAGTATTAACAAAATCTGGAGAATATTTTAAGGGTGATTCCCCTGAAGGTCTAAACTCCACATCTTCAGGAAGTAATACCGGTAAATCCTGATCAGGCACCGGCACTAACCCACACTCATCACAATAAACAATGGGAATAGCTGCTCCCCAATACCTCTGCCGGGATATTAGCCAATCCCGAAGCCTATAGTTAATTTGCCTTTGGCCACAGTTATTCTTTTCCAAGTAATCCACGATCTTAACCATACCTTCACGATTAGGAAGGCCGGAAAAATCACCGGAGTTAACCATTATTCCATCTTCTGTACTTGCTTCTTCCATCTCTTCTACTTTTAATTCTGGTCCTTCTGGTTGGATTACTACTCTAATTTCCAGATTATATTTCTTAGCAAACTTAAAGTCCCGCTCATCGTGGGCAGGCACACCCATAACAGCACCTGTACCGTATTCCATTAAAACATAGTTTCCAATTAAAATCGGGATTGCTTCACCATTTAAGGGGTTAATGGCATGGGCACCTATAAATATACCTTCCTTTTCCAACTCAGTAGAAGTCCGATCTACTTCACTGAGCTTTTGCACATTCTTAATAAATTCTTGAGCCTTTGTCTCATATTCAGTACCCTTAGTCAGTTTTTCTACTAAAGGATGCTCGGGGGCTAGTATCATATAAGTAACCCCGAAAACTGTATCATGCCGGGTTGTAAATACCTCTAGGTCATCCCCAGTTTCTTTTACAGTAAACTTGATTCTTGCACCTTCACTGCGTCCAATCCAATTTTCCTGCATGATTTTCACTTTTTCCGGCCAGCCAGGGAGTTTGTCTAAATCGTCCAATAGCCTGTCAGCATAAGCAGTAGTTTTAAAGAACCATTGTTCTAATGCCTTTTTTTCAACTTCGCTTTCACAACGTTCACAGGCTCCTTCAACAACCTGTTCATTAGCCAAAACCGTTTGACAGGAGGGGCACCAGTTAACTGCTGCTTTCTTTTTATAGGCTAAATCCTGATGATACAGTTGTAAAAAGAGCCATTGGGTCCATTTGTAGTAATCCGGAAGACAGGAAGCAACTTCCCTATCCCAGTCATAACTGATCCCCATGGATTTTAACTGCTGACGCATATTGGCAATATTTTCCCGAGTCCACTTGGCCGGAGCTACACCATGTTTGATCGCAGCATTTTCCGCAGGGAGTCCAAAGGAGTCCCAGCCCATAGGATGTAGAACATTAAAACCCTGCATATTTTTAAAGCGAGCAACAACATCACCTATAGAGTAATTCCGGACATGGCCCATATGAAGATTCCCTGATGGATAAGGAAACATTTCCAAACAGTAGTATTTAGGCTTGTCCCCACCCTCTACTACTTTATAAACATTTTCCTCCGCCCACTTTTTCTGCCATTTGTCCTCTATGGCCGTAAAATTATATCTTTCTTCCATATATAATACCTCCTTGTTTAGTGACTGGTGACTGTCTGTCTATAGTCGATGGTCTATGGTCTATGGTCTATGGTCGATAGCCAAAAGCAATCACTAATACTATTGACAATTTACTATCAGCTATAGACTTTAGTATATAAATATACCTCTCATCCCTATTTGGGACGAGAGGCCATCTCGCGGTACCACCCAAGTTAATAGAATAATTTAACTATCCTCTTTAGGCTAAATAACGGTTAGCAGCCGATGTAAATTACTTATATTTCATCTACATAACTTAAGGACGAGTTCAACCGTCTAATTCTTATTGTCTCGCACCGTCCGACAATTCTCTGAAAGTTAAACGATTTACTACTTCCTCTCACAGTCTTTAAATTTATTTAGTCAAATGAAATTATATATAAAAATAAATACTGCGTCAACTGTGTCAAAGGAGGTTTTAATTTTGACACTACTAGAAAAAGATAGACACCCGGATGGATGCCTACCCTATATATTTATATTATTACCCTCCCTAGTTCTGCAGTAAGCTCACATAAAAAACACGTCTGAACCCTTTAAAATAGGGGTTTTTTTATGTCAATCTTTATGCATTATATTGTTGTATATCGTCGTGTATTATTGTATAATAAGGAATG
>Ga0209643_1000197_pt1 | contig 142016 bp, 137 predicted proteins | sample AutmiccBRH37_all_FD_187383 | JGI IMG/M metagenome (GOLD analysis project Ga0209643, IMG submission 187383) | Deep subsurface microbial communities from Mt. Terri, Switzerland - Autotrophic microbial communities BRH/37_all (SPAdes) (version 2) | ecosystem: Environmental > Aquatic > Deep...
AGGACCGGCAAGATAAAAATACCGGGCAAGACCCGGCGCTCAAAATAACGCGGGGTGGAGCAGCCCGGTAGCTCGTCAGGCTCATAACCTGAAGGCCGCAGGTTCAAATCCTGCCCCCGCAACCAAACATACCAAATTCCACATCGCAACACGCTCAACACAAAGCTCCTCACCATTACGGTCGAGGAGCTTCTTGCGTTCGGACCGAGGGTCAAGCCCGCCCGGCGAAAGAAGCGCTCCAGATCGTTCTGTGCTGCGGCGACGAACTGATGCTCAAGCCGGTCGAGCTCTTCCATCGACTGACCTGGCACCGGTCCACGATGTCGTCTGGACGACCTTTTGTTCGCGTTGGTCGAAGAGGTGCGCGATGAAGATTGGCGCGATGTACGCGATACGGTCCAGTTCGAACACTGGGCGACACTCGTGCCTGATACAAAGTTTGCTCAGCATATCCCTATTCACGATCTCGCCCCAATGGCGGAGAGGATCTTGCCGAAGGGATTCCTGTGTTGAAGCATTGGCTGACAACGGGATCCGGCATCCCATACTGAGCGCAATTCCCAAGGTCACCCGAGCCTCCGGTTAGGTGCGGAGAGTGATGCAGCAGGTGCCTTGAGGCACCAAATGAACTCAGACCCCGGCGCCTGAGATATCGGATGTCTGCATAAGGGCGGCGGGCCCCCCCCCCCATCTTTTCGTGGCGGCGATCCATTGCAGTGTCCTCTGCTCGGGCTCCTCACAGCGGATGATATCGGTGACGACGGCCGCGCTATCGGCGCCGTTGGCAAAGACACCCTCGACAAGATCCACGTTCAGACCGCCGATGGCGACCAGAGGCAAGTCACCGATGCGCGATTTCCACTCGTTCAGCTTTCCAAGGCCCTGCGGCGCCCATTTCATCTGCTTGAGGATGGTCGGGTAGACCGGGCCAAGCGCAACATAGTCGGGGGTCGCCGCCAAGGCGGTTTGCAGCTCGGCCTCATCATGGGTCGAAAGGCCGAGTTTCAGACCGGCCGTCCGAATGGCGCCCAGCTCCGCTTCCGCGAGGTCTTCCTGGCCCAGATGGACGAAGTCGCAGCCTTCCTCGATGGCGATTCGCCAGTGGTCGTTGATCACCAGCTGGCATTGATGGGCAGCGCAGACCAGCTTGGCGCGGCGAATCTCGGTGCGCAGCTCGGTGTCGGGCCGATCCTTGATGCGCAATTGCACGAGCCGCACGCCGAGCGGCACCAGGCGTTCGATCCACCCGGCGCTGTCGACGATGAGATAGAAGGGGTCGAGGCTCATGAAAACACCGCCTTGCCGATCACGGGTGTCGACGGCACCGCCATGTCCCGCGGTTCCAGCATTCCGGCGCGATGGGCGTCAAACCCGGCGGTAATGGCGTGGCCAAAGGCCTTGGCCATGGCGACCGGATCGCCGGCGCCGGCCACCGCCGTATTGAGCAGGACGGCATCGAAGCCGAGTTCCATCACCTGGCAGGCATGGGAGGGCCGGCCGATCCCGGCATCGACGATCAGCGGCACGTCCGGAAAGTGATGCCGCATGGTGCGGAGCGCCGTGACGTTCTGCGGTCCCGCGGCACTGCCGATCGGCGCGCACCAGGGCATCAGCACCTCGCATCCGGCGTCGATCAGTCTTTCCGCCACGACCAGATCGTCGGTCGTATAGGGAAAGACCCTGAAACCGTCGTCGCTTAAGGTTCGCGCTGCCTCGACAAGGGCAAAGACGTCCGGCTGCAGGGTGTCGTGATGGCCGATCACCTCCAGCTTGATCCAGTCGGTGGCGAAGACCTCGCGCGCCATTTTCGCGGTCAGCACGGCCTCAGACGCACTGTGGCAACCTGCTGTGTTGGGCAGCACGCGGACGCCCAGGCTGCGGATCAGGTCGAAGAAGGCGCCGCCCGAGCGGCCGCCGACCGTCTCGCGGCGTAGTGAGACGGTGACAATGTCCGTGCCGGAGGCTTGCACAGCCTCGGCCAGGATGGCGGGGGAGGGATAACGCGACGTTCCGAGCAGCAGGCGCGATGCGACGGACGTTCCATAAAGCTCCAGCATGGTCAGCCTCCCTGCATCGGCGACAGGATCTCGATCCGGTCGCGGGGTTTGAGTGCAAAGTCGCTGCGGTCTTCGCGGTGCACCAGCTCGCCGTTGACGGCCGTCGCCAGCCAGTCGCCCTCGTATTCCAGGGCATGGAGCAGATCGGCGAGGGTCTTTGCCTCGACGGTTTGTTCCTCGCCATTGACGATGAAGGTCATGCGCAATGCCTTTCGCGGTTGGGGGTGGAGTCGGTGAGAATTGCGGCCACCTGGCCGGCCATGGCCGGGGCCAGCAGAAAGCCGTGGCGGTAGAAGCCGTTGACGCTGATCCGGTTACCCTCGACGGTGACGCGGGGCAGGTTGTCGGGATAGGCGGGACGCACGCCGACGCCCAGTTCCGCGACGCGCGCTTCGCCGAAGGCCGGATGCAGGGCATAGGCGGCATTCAGCAGTTCCATCAGCGAGCGGGCCGAGATCGGTCCGGCATCGTCGCTTTCGATCATCGTCGCCCCGACCATGAAGCGGTCGTCGCCGCGCGGTGCGACATAAAGCGGAATGCGCGGATGCAGCAGGCGCACCGGGCGGGACAGGCTGATCTCGGAGGTTTCGAGAAACAGCATCTCGCCGCGCACGCCGCGAAGGTCCCCGGTTTGGCCTATGGTCGCGGCACCGGTGCAGTCGATGATCCTGTCGAAGCGGCCTGTCAGATCCTCGGCAATACAGCCGAAATGAAAACGCACATCGCGGTCGAGCAGCAACCGTTGCAGGCCGGCGAGCGCCCTGCGCGGATCGAGATGGGCCTCGTCGCGAAAGAACAGCGCTTTGCGGAAACGCCCGCCAAGCGCCGGCTCCAGGGCTTCGATACCGGCGCCGTCGATCCAGCAGTAGCCGCTGGTTCGCCCGGCAAAGCGTGTCAGTTCACCGGTGTCGCGGCCGCTCGCGACCACCAGAGTGCCATGGCGGATCACCTGGCCGGGCAGGGCCTTTTCCCACCAGTCAGCCGCCGTCCTCCCGAGCGTCAGCACCATCTCATCGGCACTTTCGCGCTCGCAGCACGGCGCCAGCATGCCGCCGGCCAGGCCGGATGCGCCGGTTGCCACGGCCCCCGCGCGCTCGACGACGTGGACCTCGATGCCATGGCGTGCAAGTTCCAGCGCCACGGTGAGGCCGGCAACGCCGGCCCCCTTGATCAGCGCCCGCATGTCACGCACCGCCCGGCGTGGTGTCGGTCGCGCCGCCGAGCGGCATGTAGAGCCGGCCGCCCTCGCGGAATTTCTCCGCCATGGCGGCGAGGCCCTCCTTCTGTGCCTCGGCGCGGATGTCGTGGGAGATCCGCATCGAGCAGAATTTCGGCCCGCACATCGAGCAGAAATGCGCCACCTTGTGGGCTTCCTTCGGCAGTGTCTCGTCATGCATCGAGCGGGCGGTTTCCGGGTCGAGCGACAGGTTGAACTGGTCTTCCCAGCGGAACTCGAAACGGGCCCGCGACAGCGCATCGTCGCGGACCTGGGCTGCCGGATGACCCTTGGCGAGATCGGCGGCGTGGGCGGCGATCTTGTAGGTGATAACCCCGGTCTTGACGTCGTTGCGGTCCGGCAGGCCGAGATGTTCCTTCGGCGTTACGTAGCAGAGCATGGCCGTGCCGAACCAGCCGATCATGGCCGCGCCGATGCCTGAGGTGATGTGATCATAGCCCGGTGCGATGTCGGTGGTCAGCGGCCCGAGCGTATAGAACGGCGCCTCGCCGCAGACCTTCAACTGCTTGTCCATGTTCTCCTTGATCTTGTGCATCGGCACATGGCCGGGGCCCTCGATCATCACCTGGCAATCCTTGGCCCAGGCGATCTGCGTGAGTTCACCGAGCGTTTCCAGTTCGGCGAATTGTGCGGCGTCATTGGCATCGGCGATCGAGCCGGGCCGCAACCCGTCGCCGAGCGAAAAGGAGACGTCGTAGGCGCGGGCGATGTCGCAGATCTCCTCGAAATGCTCGTAGAGAAAGCTTTCCTTATGGTGATGCAGACACCACTTGGCCATGATCGAGCCGCCGCGGCTGACGATGCCGGTGACGCGGTTGACGGTCAGCGGGATATAGTGAAGCCGGACCCCGGCATGGATGGTGAAATAGTCGACACCCTGTTCGGCCTGCTCGATCAGCGTGTCGCGATAGACCTCCCAACTGAGGTCCTCGGCAATGCCGCCGACCTTTTCCAGCGCTTGGTAGAGCGGCACGGTGCCGATCGGCACGGGGGCGTTGCGGATGATCCAGTCGCGGATATTGTGGATGTTGCGGCCGGTCGAGAGGTCCATGACGGTATCGGCGCCCCAGCGGATCGCCCAGACCATCTTGTCGACCTCTTCCTCCATCGACGAGGTGACGGCGGAATTGCCGATATTGGCATTGATCTTCACCAGGAAATTGCGGCCGATGATCATCGGCTCCAGTTCCGGGTGGTTGATATTGGCGGGGATAATCGCCCGGCCGGCGGCGATTTCCTGGCGGACGAATTCCGGCGTGACATAGTCGGGGATATGGGCGCCAAAGCCCTCTCCGTCGCGTTTCAGCGACTGTTCCGGGATGCGGCGGCCGATATTCTCGCGGATGGCGACGAATTCCATTTCGGGCGTAATGATGCCGGCGCGGGCATAGGCAAGCTGGGTGACCGCCTTGCCGCCGACCGCGCGGCAGGGTCGGCTACGCACCGGGAATTCCGGAGTCAGCCGGTCGCCACTGGCAAACCCGTTATCCTCCGGCTTCACATGGCGGCCGTCATAGACTTCCACGTCGCCACGGGCGGCGAGCCAGTTCTCGCGAATGCGGGGAAGGCCGCGCTCAATGCCGATCGTCTCAGCGGTTTCGGTATAGGGGCCGGAACTGTCATAGACCATGACCGGCGGCTCGCCGGAAGTCGGGTGAAGGGCGATCTCGCGCATCGGCACGCGGATCCCGGGGTGCAGCACGCCGGGCATGTAGACCTTGGCGGAGGCCGGCAGCGGTCCGGTGGTGATCAGGGTCTGCGGATTTTTCGGGGCAATGTTCATCGTGAGGCTCCAAGTTGCGATTGGAGACCCAGTCATGTCAGCCGGAAAGATGGAAAGACGCCGACACGGTTTCCTCCATAAGGGGATTCCGCCTGTCGCAGCGCTCGCACCGTCCCTACGCCAGTATGAACTGGATCAGGTTCAACGGGTCACTGCGCGCAATAGCAGTATCTCAGCCCCTTGCCGGGACTCCCCTGGTGAATGCGAAAAGGTTAGGTGCTTGGCGGCGAGGCTGTCAAGACGCAAACAGATTGGCTTGGGCCACGTCTCCGATCTAGCTCGGCGCGATCGTCCAACCGGGTGTTCAAGCCTCGCCGTGGTTTCCATCGGTTGACTTTGGTCGAGATCCCGGGAGATGAACTCCAGCAAATTCTCCAGACCGTCTTATCCCGACATGTTCTGCGTGGTGTGCCATCGCCAGGCGGACTGCGCGATCTCCTCGAGGGAAAATTGCGGCTGCCAGCCGAGGACGTCCTGCGCCATCTCGTTGTTTGCCACCAGCACGGGCGAATCGCCTGGTCGCCGGGCGCTGAAGCTGACGGGAAAGTTTTGACCGGAGACGGCGCTGATCGTCTCGAGGAGTTCGTTCACGGTCGTCCCGGTGCCGGTGCCGAGATTGAGCGCAAGCGAGGTGCCGCCGTCGAGAAGATATTCGACCGAGCGCACATGGGCGTCCGCCAGATCGATGACATGGACGTAGTCCCTGACGCAGGTTCCGTCGCGGGTGTCGTAGTCCGATCCGAACACTTCGAATTTCGGCCGGCGGCCGAGCGCCGCCTCGATCGCCAGCGGAATGGCATGGGTCTCGGGCGTATGCCATTCGCCGATGCGTCCTTCGAAATCGGCGCCGGCGGCATTGAAGTAGCGCAGCGTGACCGAGCGCAGTTCGGTGTAAGTGTCATAGTCCTTCAGGGCCTGTTCGACGACCCACTTCGTCCGCCCATAGGGATTGATCGGTGCCTGCGGGTGGCTCTCGTCCATCGGCACCATTTCAGGCAGTCCGTAGGTGGCGCAGGTCGAGGAAAAGACGATCGCGTCGATGCCGGCCGCCTGGGCCGCCGACAGCAGAGTCAGCGACCCGGTCACGTTGTTTTCGTAGAAGGATACCGGATCCTTGACGCTTTCGCCGACTTCGATGAGCGCGGCGAAATGGATGATGGCGACCGGCGCGTAGTGCCGGAGCACCTCGTCGAGCCGTGTCCGGTCGCGGATGTCGCCGACAACCAGCGGCCCCCATCGGACGAATTCGTCGTGGCCGTTGGACAGGTTGTCGTAGACGACGGGCAGGAAGCCCGATTGCGAAAGCTTGAGGCAGGTGTGGGAACCGATATAGCCGGCGCCGCCGACCACGAGAACAGGTATATCCGTCATCGATGGGATTCCTTGCTGTTGATGTTCCATGACTGTCCGTTCCGGCGGCCCGCGCTGCGCACCGCCGGTTGATGATGAGCAGAGCGGCATTCGCCGGCTCAGGCTTGCGAAGGGGCGGCCGCGGCTCCTTGTCCTTGTGCAGTCGGCGGCGCCGCAGGACGCGCTTTTGCGGCCTTCGGCATGGGCGACTGGTAGTAGGCCTCGTATTGGCTGCGGAACTTCTCCTGTCCGCCGAACTCGCTGTATTTCGGCAACTGCGCCATGTCGGTCTTGTTGAGCAGCACGCCGAGGATCTTCGAGGCGATCAGCGGTTCGGACTCCAACAGGTCGGACACGAGACGCGTCGGCGTCTTGCCCCATTCGACGACGAAGACGAAGCCATCGACCTGGGCCGAAAATGCCTTGGCATCGACCACGGGCCCGAGCGGCGCGAGATCGACGATGATGTAGTCGAAGTGCTGGCGGGCGCCCTCGATGAGGCTCGCCATGCGGGGGGAGGCGAGCAGTTCGTTGGTGTGCGGCAGTTGCTCGCCATGCGGCCGGGGCAGGATCGGCAGGATCGCGAGCTTCGACTGCGGGTCGACCCGGATGAGGCTCGTCCAGGCGACATCGGCGATCACCGCCTCGACCAGGCCGGCCTTGGGGGCGGGCTTCAGCATGCGGCTCAGTCTCGGGTTGCGAAGGTCGGCATCGATCAAGAGGGTGCGCTTGCCGCTGGCCGCCAGCAGCGTGGCAAAATTGGCCGCCACCGTGGTCTTGCCTTCGCCCGGCAGCGACGAGACGACGCCGATGACGCGGCTCTGGCGCCCCTGCAGGACGATGTCGCAAGCCAGCTTCACGTTGCGCAGCGTTTCGGCGAAGGCCGAGCGCGGGGCTTCGAGCACCAGGCGCGTCATCCGCTCGAGCGGCAGTTCCGGCGGTGGTTCCTCGGAAGGTTTCGGGCCGCGCCTGAACACGGCATTGAGGCGGTCGAGCGGCCGCTTGGCCGTGGCGCCCACGAGTGGAAGATAACCGAGCGATGTCAGCCCGAGAACCGAACGAACCTCGCTGCCGAGCCGGAAATAGCGCTCCTGCATTTCCTGCGCGAAGGCGAGCGCGCCGCCCGCCATCAGACCGAGCACGACCGAGAGCGCAAGCACCATGGTTTTCTTCGGGCTCGACGGCGAGACGGGAACCCCTGCATCGGAGATCACGCGGGCTTCGGCGATCGGGAAGGTCTGCTTCTGGTTCGCCTGCTCGTAGCGGTCGAGATAGGATTGATATAGGGCTTTCAGCGCCGTCGCCTTCTGCTCCAGTTCGCGCAGATGGACGAGAGACTGGGTCGCCTGCGAATTCTTGCCGGTGACGCCCGCTATGCTCTCGCGCAGCGACGTCTCGCGCGACCGGGTCACCTCATATTCGTTGCGATAGCTGTCGGTCAGCCGCTGCAGTTCCCGGAAGATCTGTTGGGAGACTTCGCCCTTTTCGGCTTTCAGAGCGACGGCCTGGGGATGGTCTGCGCCGAAGCTGCTCGTCACCTCGCGCTCCCGCTGCTCGATCGACAGATAGCGGCCGCGCAACTCCTGGATCACCGAATTCTCGCTGCCGCCGGCACCGATCATCGCATTCCGGACGGCGTTGTCCGGCCCCTGGTCGAGGATCGACTTGAACTGGTCATAGCGGGCCGAGGCTCTGGCCACGTCCGCCTGGGCGATGATCAACTGACTGTTGAGGTCCGTCAGCTGCTGCTCCGACATGAGTTCGCCGCGCGTGGAGGTCAGGCCGTTTTCGGCCTTGTAGCGTTCGGCCTCGAGCGAGGCCGCCTGGGCGCGTTGCCTCAGATCGTCCAGTCGCTCCTGCAGCCAGACGGAAGCGCTCTCGGCCGCATCGAAATTGGCGTTCAGCTGGTCGGCGAGATAGGCATCGGCATAGGCGTCGGCGACCTTCGCGGCCAGTTGGGGATCCGGCGAGCGATAGGAAAGCGCGACGACGGCGCTCCGCCCGACCCGTTCCACGGCTATGCCTTGCTGCAGCATGGCCGCCGCTTTTTGCCTCTTGCCTTCGAGCACGGCTTCGTCGGAGACCGCATCGGCGAAGAGGCTGATTGTGCCGCGCAGCCAGGACTTGGCGGTTGCGATCAGCGATTTCGGCGGGTTGAGGATCGTTTCGTTGTCGGCGAGCCCGGCATCGTCGACGACCCTCAGGGCCATCTTGTTGGATTTCAGGATTTCGACGGCGCTCGAAATCTGGGTATCGGCCTGCTGCTTGCTCTGCGGCGAAGCCAGTTCCTCCTCGGCATAACGGGCGAGGTTCTCGTCGAGCAGAATCTGCGTCATCGATGTGTAGACCGGGGTCGTAAACACGAGGTAGGCGACGCCCAGCATCACGAAGAGCGCGGTCGCAAGACCGATGGTCGTTGCGCGCCGGAGGACCGAGGCGAAAAGGCGGTCGAGGTCGATGAAGGAATCGCCATCGTCCTTTTCCGGACGCAGGACGCCGTTCAGGGGCAGGGCTCTGTGGTTCATGGACGCGTTCCGTTTCCAAGGGGGGGGCGGTCGGGGCGATCGGGAGCTGCCGGTGGTTCCTTGCTCGTGTGAGGGGTCATAGCGGGGTCGGCCCGCCCGGCTGAGAATTCTACCGGGCGAACTGTGGAGGCCCGTTCCTTCTGGCGCCGTAGTCGGGCGGCGATCGGCATGGAAAGGTGGCGGAGCGCGGCCGGGTCGCGAAGGGCGATGCCGAGCGCGCCGGCAAGCGAGCGGCGCTTCAGATGCCCGACCAGCGTCAGAAAGGAGTGCGCCCGAACGAGGCTGCTGCGGCGGCGGCGCTGCGCGGCAAGGGCCTTTCCTTCCAGCCGGTAACGGCCGAGGAATTCGCCATCGGCAGCGAGCATCGCCTCGACATGCTCGAGCTTGAGCACGCGCGAAATCGAACCCTCGGTGATGTGATAGAGATAACCGACGGTCGGATCGACCATGCATCTGCCGCCGACTGCCAGCGACGAGGCCAGTAACAGATAGTCCTCGCCGATCCGCAGGCTCTCGTCGAAGCGCAGGCTGTGGTCTGCCAGGAATTGCCGGCGAAAGACCGGTTTCATGTAGCCGAAATTGTGCTGCGAACGGAAAAGGACATTGGAGTCGATGAAGGCGGCCAGTGTGAGGTCCGGGCGGCGGGCGAGCTCGTGTTCATCGAACATCGCCCGCGAGGTGCCGTCGGCTCCGACGACCGCGAGATTGTCGACGACGATCTGGGCGCCCTCGGCTTCGGCCCTTGCAATCATCCGTGCGAGGCGGTCCAAACGCATCGTGTCGTCGGCATCGAGCACCGCAACCCAGCGACCGCGCGCTGCGTCGATAGCCGCATTGCGCGCTGCTCCGGGGCCGCGGTTCTCCGCCAAGGCGACCAGTCTCAGGCGTGGATCGGCGATCGCTCCGACGACGTCGCGCGTGGCGTCGGTGGAGCAATCGTCGGCGACGATCACCTCCAGCGCAACGCCCTGCTGCATAAGGGCGCTGCCAATCGCGTGGCCGATCGTGTCGGCGGCGTTGAAGGCGGCTATGACGATGCTGACGTCCGGAGTTTCTTGCATCATGGTGCAGTGGCTCCCAGCTGGCCGTATTGTCGGATTTCGCGGACGCCGACCAAGCCGCTGACGACGCCGAGGTGCATGACGGCGCGAAGGCCGTAACGGTTGCGGCGGATCGCGAAGGGAATGCAGCCCAGGCTTGCCACGATACAAAACCCCGCCTTGGCGGCGGCCATTGCCAGTTGTGCCGGCCGCTTCGTGAACGGGGCATTTTCGGCGAGCAGACGGCCATGGGTCTGCCCCATGCGGAAACGGCGCCTGGCGAGCCATGATAGCCGCGCGCGTCCGGGCGGCACCGGCTCTTCGACGACGGCATTGGCGGCAAAGGCGATTTTGCCGCCGGCGCGGTGCATATGGGTGAAAAAGTCGGTGTCCTCGCCGCCGCTCTTGCCGAGCGCGAGGTTGAAGCGCCGGCCGGCGACCGCCGGGGAGGCACGGCGCAGCAGGACATTGCAGGTATAGCCGGTGCGGATCTCGCCCCCGACCCAGACCGGCAACGTCGAGTGAAAATCGCCGCGGCGCATCCAGTCCGGCGCATCAACGCCGTACCGTGCCCTGACCGGACCCAGCACGGCGTCCGCCCCCGTCGCCTCGGCGATCATCAGCAACAGCAGCAGCCATTCGGTGGAGGCCTCTTCGTCGTCGTCGATGAAGGCGAGGAAATCGCCGTCGCTGTTCTGAAGGCAGGCATTGCGTGCGATCGATATGTTGGCGACCGGGCAGTGGACATAGAGAAGGTCGAAGGGCAGGGACGGGCGCAGGCCGTCGACCAGGGGACGGGCCGAAGGCGACGCGTCGTTGTCGGCGACGATGACGCGGACCGAAACCCCGTCCGGCAGGGCGAGCCCGGCCAGCGAACGCAATGTCTGTTCCAGTTCCGGGCGGCGGAAGGTGCAGACGCCGATGTCGACGCGGGTCGAGGGCAGGCTAAGGGGCGCGCTCATAGCGAAGGCTCCCGGCGCGGCACAGGGACGGGGACCCGCCAGCCCTTGGTAAGCACCTCGCGCCAGAAACCGGCGGACCAGGCGAAGTGCATCACCATGGCCGACAAGGCGGCGAGCGGCCCGTACGGATTGCGCTGCCCGATCGCCAGCCATGCGCCATAGGCGATGCAGGCGCCGGCCCATACGACAAAGGGGATCGCCGCCGCCCAGTTGAGGATCGCCAGGAGAGCGCCCATCGTGACGGGTGCGACCGCCAGCGGGATCATCTGGCGCAGGCTTGGCCACGCGCGATGCTTGAGGAAGTTGCGCGCCCGACCGCGCCCATAGCCGAAATACTGGCGAAACAGCGGCTTCACGCTGGCGCGCGGGTAGTAGACCATGCTGGTCTTGTCGGTCATCCAGATGCGATAGCCGGCCTTGACCAGCCGATAGTCCAGTTCCGCATCTTCATTGTGCTGGAAGCTCTCGTCATAGCCGCCCATCTGGCGGAAGGCGGAGATCCGCATCAGGGCATGATGGCCGTGGTCCGTCCAATGACTGGCCGCGCCGATGCGGTGACGCGATCCGCCATTGCCGAGCTTGGAATTCTGGGCGAGCGCCGTCGCCTTCTGGAACAGGCCGAAGCCGACGGTCTGCATGCCGACCACGACGGAATCGGCGCCGGTTTCGAGCGCCTCGTCCAGCAGGTTCTGGCAGTAGTCGAGCGGATAGTCGCCATGGGCATCGATGCGGATCAGGTATTCGCAGTCGCCGCCATGGGTGGCAACGGCCAGATTGACCGCGGCGCTCTGGATGCGCTTCGGGTTGTCGAGCAGCGAGACCTTCGGGTTCTCGCCTGCGATCCGCGCGAGGATGGCGCGTGTGCCATCGGTGCTGCCGCCGTCCGCCACGACGATGCGGGCATCGAGCTCGGCGAGCGCCGTGTCGAGGTTGCCGATCACCGCTTCGATATGCGCTGCCTCGTTGAGGCAGGGGATGACGATCAGGCATCGGACGGAGGTTCGTCTTTCATTCGTCATGGGAGGTCTCCTTGGCGGCAAGAGGCTGGACAAGTGGACGGGCCGGACGCATCGCCGGCTGGCCGGCGGCCAGCGTCGACAGGCGCTTCACCAGTCGCTGGCAATCGGCACGGTTGAAGGTCCAAGGCCCCGGTCCAAGCGTGCGGATGCGCTCGGAAGCCTCGCTGTATGTCTGGTCGGTCATGGTTTCGAACAGTTCGGCCAGCCGCTCCGGCGCCGCGTCGGGGAGGATGAAGCCGAGGCCTCTCTCCTCGAGGAAGCGGGCGGTCTCGGTGCCCGCGAGGGCGATCGGGACCGTGCCGTGACGGCAGCTTTCATAGAGACGGTTCGGCAGCAGCCAGGACGAATTCTGGCCTTTTTCGAAGAAGTCGATCGCCCAGGAAAAATTAACGCCGGAATGGATGCGGGCCAGATCCTCCGGATTGCGGTAGGAGCCGTGGAAGGACAGGAAGGGCTCGTTGCGCACGAGACCATCGAAATCGGAGAACTCCGAATAGGCGGGCCGCCCGCGCAGGACGATTTCGGCGCGACCGGCCATGGCGTGGGAGAAGGTCGTCAGCAGGTCGAGCGATTTGGCGCAGCGGAGCGCGCCGAACCAACCGATGCGCCAGGGCTGTGCCGGAGCCGGTGGGGCTGTTGCGGCCACCTCGGTCCCGTCGTCATTGTCGAGGTCGAGAACCTGATTCTGCAGCAGCAGGGACGGCAGGTCGAGGCCCGACAAGGGCCGGAAATAGTGCTCGATGAAGGCGGGAGAGCTGGTGATCAGCAGCCCCGCCTTACGGCCGAGTCTTGCCTCCGTCCCGCGTAGCGCTCTGCCGACGATGTCGTCGCGCAGCAGAAGGCGATGAATGTCGAGGCACTCATAGGCAATCGGCACATCGCCGCCGAAGTTAGACGTGGCCCGATTGGCGACGGCCAGCATTTCGAGGTTGCGGGCCACGATGACATCCGGCCTTGCCACGTCGCCGAGCCTGCCGCCGATCGCAAGGCACGCCTTCGCCACCGCGCCGGCGCGTTGGGCAAAGCGGCCGTCGGCCGTGACGCCGAGCTCGATCGGTGTGACGCCCTCGACGGCGGCCAAGGTGTTGTCGTCGCGACGAAAGCCGGCAAGGGTCACCTCGGCACCGCCGGCCTGCAGCATCAGCACGCGGCGGCGCACGGCGGGATCGGCGAGGTCGTGGACCAGATAGAGTACCTTGAGCATCAAAACTCCGTTCTCTGGAGGGCGGAATGCGATGTCACTTCAGTGTGCAGACCAGCGATTGCTCGAACTGGCAGGCATCGCCGGATGCCGTGAAGGCGAGGCGGTCCACCTGCATTTTCGATGGCTGCGAATAGGAAAACGGGCCCATCCAGTCCTTGAGCGTGTCGGTGCCCCAAAGGCTCAGGAAGATCTTCTGGGCGTTCGTCGGCATCTTCGCCGGGTCGATCACCTCGTGCACCATCTGGCCGTTGACGAAATAGCGCAGCCGGTTCTTCTCCCAGACGAAGGCGAATTCGTTGAAGCCCGTATCGGCTCCGCCCGGCACGTCGGCGAGCGCCTCGTTGCCGCCCTTGCCGGCGACATACTGGTTGAGCTGGACCTTGGAGGTATCCTTGCCCAGGACCTCGAAGTCGATCTCGTCATGCGGCTTCTTGTCGGTGGGGCCGATATAGGTGAAGAAGGCCGAGTTCAGGCCAGAGGGCTCGGCGGTCTTCATCCGCACCTCGTAGGTGCCGTAACCGAAGCGGTTGCGGGTCTGGATCTCGCCGCAGACATAGTCGCGTTCGCCGAGCTGGCGCTTGTCGAAGGTCAGCTCGAGCCGGCCACCCGCAATCGCGACCTGCTTCTTCGACCAGGTGCAGTTCTGGTGCGGCCCGTTGTTCCAGCCATCCGAGATGTACCAGACAGCGGTGTCGAGCCTGTCGAAATTCTCGACGAAGGACTTTCCGGTCACCCCTTCCTGAGCCATGGCCGACGTGCCGAGGGAAAGGGCAAGGGTACTCAGGAGGGCGAGGCGGTGTGTTCGTTTCATGGGCTGCGCGTTCATCGGCGGTCACCTTTGCTGGGAGGAAAGTTCGCGGGGCGATGCGTCGTCGGCCGCAAGCGGCTTGCTGCCGATGGAACCGGCCCGGTCGCCGGTGAGGATGGCGAGGGCCCTTGGGGCCAACTGTTTCATGAGGGCATGCGTGGCAACGAGCACGCAGAGTGTCAGGACCGGCGCCGCGAAATAGAAAAGCGGGTAAGGCTCGCCGCCGGCGCGGTTCCAGGCCATCCAGAGCACGACGAGCAGCGGATAATGGGCGCAGAAGATCCAGAAGCTCAGCCCGCTGCCGTTGCCGAGCCTGCGGCCCAGGCGGGTTCGGATCAACAGGCTGGAGAGCGCCCAGGCACCGGCAATGCCGGAAATGGCGACCAGGCCCCGCAGCATGTCGACCCACAGCGGAAATTCGGGACCGGTGGCATAGAGCATTGCGGCAAGCAGGATGGAGGCGAGGCCTACCACGAGGACGACCGGCCAGGCCCGAGCGTCGAGCCGTTTCACGTCCACCTGATGCAACGCGACGCAGGCGCCGATGCTGAAACCGAGAAGAATCGACTTTTTCAGGAAAATGCCGTTCGGAACGGGGAGGATCGCATAGGCGAGGAAGAGCAGCAGCGTGGCGCGCGGATAGCGCATCACCAGGTGCCCGATCAGAGGCGAAAGGGCGAGGCAAAGCAGCAGGTCGCGTAGAAAGTAGAGCGGCAGGTTGACCGGCCACGCCTCGAGCGCAAGCGCGTGGCTTGCCATTTCGCGCGGCGTGGCGCCGACCACGTCGGGGAGATAGCCATGGCCTACACCATTCTTCTGGGCGAGATAGACCGCGACCAGGAAGGCGCCGTTCCACAGCAGAAAAGGCAGCAACACGGTCTTGGCCTTGGTCTCCAGCACCTTGGAATGGCTGAACCCGGTCAGCCCCCGCCGGAACAGCAGGTAGCCGGAAATGGCGCTGAGGCAAGGCACGCCGATACGGAACAGGCTGTCGCCGAGATAGACCCGGATCCAGTCCACGACACCATAGGTGCCCAGGTATGGGCTTCTCTGCGGATCATAGGGGATGTGCACAAACACGATCCCGGCGATGAGCAGAATGCGCATCAGATTGATCCGCGATGATACGTTCGCGTCGACGTTCACGATGTCAGTCACTCCTATTGTGGACGCGATTAATCGCGGCCGTTCAAACCAGAGCAGACTTCAGCCCGCACCATCAGGCTAGGTTCGGGAGGGGGCGGAAAATATGGCGTCGCAGCGAAAAACAGGCTGGGGTCTGTTGCATCGCAGCAAATGAGCCGAGGGGATTGTGCCAATGGCCTTGCTGAAAATCTGCCGACAGCTGGCAAAAAACACCACGCTTCCGGTGCCTTATGAAAAATTGCGATACGTCAATTCACTGCCCCAAGAGGGATCGGTTCAAGATGCGATTTTTTTCCGCTTGTGCGGATCTCCGGAGGCAGGTTGGCCTTCCGGGAAGGTGCTCTGTGGCGGAAATGCGGCGGCAGGACGTGGCAGTTCCGCTTCCCGGAAGCCGCCGAAGGTCACGATTCCGCGGCCAGAACCGGGGAGGCGGCGCGCTTGTGAAACAGATCCTTCAGCGTCTTCAGCAGGCGTCGCTCGAAAAGCAGGGTCAAGGCACAGTAGATCGCACCGCCGATGCCGATGCCGGCAAGCAGCTGGAGGACGGGATTGGGCAGGAAATGCCCGTAAGTGTCGAGCAGATGGCGCACGATGAGCGCCATGACGATCGCGGAGACCATGGGCCGACTGGTGACCAGGAAGCCGGTGAGCGGGGCGCTGTCCGCCCGATGCACCACCCAGGAATAGCCGACGAGGACGACGGCATTGACGACGCACAGTGCTATCATCGCGTCGGTGAGACTGCCGTGCATGGCCGCATATCCCACCGCGCCCGTCGTGGCGACGGCGCGAAACAAGGCCCACCAGAACAGCATGCCGCCGCGGCCGATTCCCTTCAGGTAAGGGATATAGGTGCTGCAGGGGGTGAGTATCCCCTTCGACAGCGACAGCAGGGCCAGCACCGGCCAGGCATGGGCCCATTGCTGACCGAAGAGGACGCGCATGCCGGGTTCTGCGAGCGCCCACAGCCCGAACATCATCGGCGCGAGCAGCACGGTCGTCACCTGGGTGCTGAGCGTCAACGCCTGCAGGCGGCGCTCCCGGTCGTGCATCATGCTGCTGAAGGCGGGAAAGAGCACGCCCATGACGGCGGACAGGACCACCTGGTTCGGAATGCTGGCGAACCGGTTCGCCGCCGAATAGGCGCCGGCGTCGGAGAGGCCGAGATAACGGGAGATCACCACCATGGGGGACTGGAAGGTGATGAAGTTGGCGATCTCCGATCCCATCATGCCCATGCTGAAGCGCCCGAGCGACAGCACCCGGCCTGGGCGAAAGACGAAGCGCGGACTGTAGCGGGAGACGGCGTAGAGCCCGACCAGGCGGATGAATGCGGAGGAGAAGAGTTGGGCGATCAGCGCCCAGACCCCGGCACCCAGAAGGGCGAGCCCGACGGCGATCAGCGCGCCGGCCGATTCCGAGATCATGCTCCAAAGCGCATCGCGGGAGAACTGCATGCGCCGGGCGAGCAGCGCATAGGCCACGTCGCCGGTCAATTGGAGCGGAATCAGCAGGCTCATGATCCGCAGCAGATCGCCGGCCTCCGGAGCGCCGAACAGGGCGGCGAGATAATCTGCGCCCAGGAACACACCGAGGGCCATGGCCGTCGAAATCGCCAGATTGGTCCAGAAAACCGAGTGGATGGTCTCCATGTCCTCTTGCCGTTGGATGACCAGACCGGAGGCGAAACCGGCCCCGCCGATCATCGCCAGAAACTGCACGAGAGCCAGCGCGACGGCCACGGCGCCGAATTCTTCAGGCGAGAGGATGCGCGCCAAAATCGGCACGGTGACAAATTTAAGCCCGAATGTCCCTGTCTTGGATAGGACGCTCCAGCCGACGTTTCGGGTCACCGATTTCGCGTTCACTGCTGGCGGCATGGCGACATCCTGACGATCGTGGAGGAAAAAGGGAAATAAAAACAAGGTGCCTGGCAAGGGCGGCAACCAGATGGGCGGAGACCGCGTAACCTCTTTTAGATAAACCGCAGGGGCGAAAAGATGGCGAAGCTGACAGTTATCATTCCGTATTACCAGAAGGAGTCGGGTATCCTCAGGCGCGCACTGACCTCCGTCTTTGCCCAGACCTTCTCCGATTTCGACGTGATCGTCGTCGATGATCAATCCCCCTATCCAATCAGCCAAGAGCTGGCTCCGCTCCCTCAAGACCAGATGGATCGCATCACGGTGATCCGCCAGCCGAATGCCGGTCCGGGCGGTGCGCGCAATACCGGTCTCGACGCCGTGAAGCCGGAAACCGAGTTCGCCGCCTTTCTCGATTCCGACGATGTCTGGACGAGCGACCACCTCGCCAACGCCTATCACGGCATGACCCGCTTCGGTGCGGATTGCTATTGGGCGTCGATCACCGGCGGTGATGCCTTCTACTATCATTTCGGCATTGCCGATCTCGAAAAGACCGAACAGGTCACCCGGCTCCAGGATGATCCGCTGATCGTCGAACTGCCGGACATGACCCGTGTGATGCTGAAGAACTGGAGCTTCCTGCATCTCTCCTGCATGGTGATCGGCAAACGGCTGTTCCGGTCGATCCGGTTCGAGGCGGAGCTCCGGCTCGCGGCGGAAGACGTGCTGTTCTTCTGCGACTGCGTGTTGGCGGCCGATCGCGTCATCCTGTGCGATGCACCCGGCGCCGAGCGCGGGGAGGGTATCAACATCTTCCACGGCATCGACAACGATTCACCGCAGTTCCTCAAGCAGCAGTTCAACACCTGGATGGCGCTTGATACGCTGGAAGGACGTTTCTACGGACGCGGGCAGGAGGTGGCCTCCATCCGCAGCTACAAGCAGACGGCCCGCCGGCAGGCGCTCTGGAGCCAGGCGCGGCTCGTCAAGCGGCGCAAGCTGCCGCAGGTCGACCTTCTGGCGCGCTGGCTGTGGCGCGATCCACGCCTGCTGGGCAGCGCCGTCGAACTGGCGGCCGGCAAATTCTCGCGCCAGGCCTGACGCCGCAGCCTTTCGCAATCATCTATGGCCGAGGCCCGTCCGATCGATCGGGCGCGGCCGCAACCAGGAGCAAGCCATGCAACCGTATTACTGGGAATCGCAGTACGGCAACTTCGGCGACGACCTCAATCTCTGGCTCTGGGACTTCCTGCTTCCCGGTTTTCGCGAGACCCATCCCGAGACCCTTCTCGTCGGCGTCGGCACCGTTCTCAACACTGCGCTGCTTCCGGCGGACGGCCACAAGCTGGTTCTCGGCAGCGGCTACGGCTATGGCGTGCTGCCTGATATGTCGGACTGTTCGAAATGGGATGTGCGCTGCGTGCGCGGGCCGCTGACGGCCGAGCGGGCGGGACTTTCCGCGGACATGGGCATCGTCGATCCGGCGGTCATGGTCGCCGACATGCCCGAGTTCAAGAACTTGCCGAAGATCCACCGCAAGAGCTTCGTTCCCCATTGGGAAACGGCGATTGCCGGGTTGTGGCCGGCGATCTGCGAGACGGTCGGCCTGCACTATATCGATCCGCGCGGCGAGGCGAAGGACGTCATCCGGGCGATTGCCCAATCGGAGATGATCGTCGCGGAGTCCATGCACGGCGCGATCCTTGCCGATGCCTTCCGCGCGCCCTGGGTCGCGGTGACCACCTCGCACAGCATCAACAGCTTCAAGTGGAACGACTGGGCAAAAACCGTCGGCGTTTCCTATCAGCCACGGCGGGTGCCGGTCTCGACCCGCGCGGAGGCAATGATCAAGGGCGCGCGGTTCTGGGGCGTCGATTTCAAGGAGGAAGGGGCGGTGGTTGCGGATGATCCCAACAGCCGGGTGATCGATGACGGCATGCTGGCTGCGGCACGCGAACCGCGCCAAACGGCGCTGCGCGTTGCGGCCAAGCAGGCTCTCGCCATGCCCTCCACCTTAGCGCTCTGGCAGGCAAGCCGCGCCGAGCCGCAATTGAGCGAAGACACGGTGCTGGCCGAGCGCAAGGCGCGCCTGCTGGCGGTGATGGATGGCGTTCGCCGGGACTATTTCTGAGCCGGTACCGGCGTCGCGGGCAGCAGGTAGCGGAGCGCCGGCACGCTGCCGGGGCGGGGCGGAGCCGGGCTTGTCGGACGTCGGAAACGCTCGGTCTTGTCGGCCAGGATGCCGCCGGCAATGGCGGGCAGCGCCGCCGGACGAAATAGCGCGTAGCGAAGGGCCGCGCCCGGCCCCTGGCCGTTCTTCAGGTCGAGGAAATGGCGAAGTTCGTAGCGTCCGCGAATGTGGCGCTCATGCCGGCGGATCAGTCTTGCCGCTTCGGGCGCGAGGTCGCCCGCCTGCAGGATGGCGCGGTCGGCCTCGTAGAGCCGTTTCAGGTCCTCGGTCCGATGCTGGCCGCTCAGCGAGTTCTGTCGGACGACAGCACCATAGCCGCAGGCATGGCTGACCCGGTAGCGCGCCCCCTTTGCCAGTGCCCGGACATAGAGATCGTAATCCTCGCCCAGCCGCAGATCCTCCCGGTAGCGCAGGCCGTTCGCTTCGAGAAAGTCCCGCCGCATCACCGGCTTCAGGAAACCGGTCTCGCCCCGGCTCTTGCCGCGCCTGGAAATGTTTCCCGCGATGAAATGCTCGAGATCGATCAGGGCGGAAGTGGGCTGAAACGCCGCCACGTCGAGATTCGACATTGCTGCATGCCGCTCGTCGACGAAGACGATGTTGTCGGCCGCGAAGTCCCAGTCGGGGAGGGCGAGCAGGTTGCGAAAACGTCCCGGCAGGAAGAAATCATCGGCGTCGAGCACGGCAATCAGCGGGGACGACGACAGGGTGATTGCATGGTTGCGCGCCGCAGCCGGCCCGCGGTTGGCCTCGAAGCGGACGATATGCAGCCGCCCGCTGCCGTCGTTAGCGCCCTGGGCCGAGGGGCCGGTGGCGTCGGCCGATCCGTCATCGATCACGATCACTTCGGCGACCTCCGGCTCGGCCAAGGCCGAGGTTACGGCGCGCGCGATCGTGGCGGACGCGTCCTTGGCGGCAATGACGACACAGATCGATGTGGGGTTGGTCACGCCTCACTCCTTTTTCCGGCAGAAAAATCAATTCCCGGTCCGTGGGGGTCGGTGGATCAGGCCAGCATGCAGGCCGATCTTGACGCAAACGGGGCAGGCGCGACGATTGGTATCGACGCGGGCCTCCGGTCCTGGAGATGGAGCCTAGAGATTGGGGCGCTCGCGGGTGTTCATGCGCGAGACGGGGACGACGCCGGATCTGGATGCGTTCCGGTCGGAGGATGCCGTATCGTCAGCGGGCATCCTTTGGCGTTTCTGCCGCGCCGCGCGAGCCACCAGTACGAGCACGCCGATGAAATAACCGATCTGCAGGAGGACGGCCGCCACCACCGTCTGCCAGACGGTCGTGCCGACCGATCCCGTCAAGAGATAGATCGAGACCGCAAAGACGATCAATGCGCCAAGCATGCTGGCAAAGACACGAGGTGCATACATCATGCAGCCCCATACTTGCTGTTCTGTTTCATGGCAGTTCGCCTTCTCCTCCAAGGCATTTCAATAGATATATTGATCCGTGCGGTCCGCTTCAACGACAGAAAGGATATTCCGCTGCCTTGCGGGCGATTATGGCGCAATGGGCTTTCTACTCCGTTAGCATACAAGGCCGCTGCCAGGACGCAGGACTGCCTTCCCCCGTCCCAGCGGCTTTGGCAGGGGAATCACCGTGAAGCGGCATTTCGGGTTGGTTTTGCCACGGTCGGTGCGCGCTTGGATTGTCCCGCGCGGGATTGGCCCGTGCCTGCGGTCCGGTAGCGATCACATATTGTTACAACATTAGAATAACGGCGGGGAGGGGTGTGCGGCGCAATATAATGTTGCGATGCAAAATTCGCCTCCGTCTCCGCGTATATCAGTCGCCCCGCATTCTGCTGGCGCGCAGAGGTGAGAAGTACGGCGTATAGGCGGGGAAATATCGAATTTAATTCTAGTAAAATTATGTGAAGTTGTGATCGGTGACTTGTGAAGCGCGGGAAATTCACTTGAGAAGCGCCACGACTTGCGCCGGCTGACCTCCATTTGGACTGTGCCGCATAGCGCCCGTCGGCAGCCGTCTGTGATGCATCCGGCCGTTGCCACAAAGTCTGGGCAGCACGGACAAATTGTCACCACACACTGGACTTTGGATAGGGCTTGCGTCCCGAGGGACCCGACCAATCGCAAAACGTAAATGGAGTTACCTCTATGAAGTCCGCGACTCGATCGGCCAGTTCGCCGTATTTCCACACGCACGCCGTCGGAACCTCGCCGGTCGGCGGAATCTCCAAGAGGGGATTCGATATTGTGATGGCGTCGATCGCCCTCCTTTTCCTCAGTCCGATCTTCCTGATGCTGATGGCGCTCGTGAAGTTTTCCGACGGCGGGCGCGTGTTTTACGGACATAGCCGCATCGGTCACAGCGGCCGATCTTTCCGGTGCCTGAAATTCCGCACCATGCGGCAGGACGGCGACCGGATATTGAAGGAGTATCTGGAGAAGAACCCCTCCGCCTACGAAGAATGGCGAGCGACCCGGAAATTGCAGCATGATCCGCGCGTGACGGCGGTTGGCAGCGTCCTGCGCAAGCTCAGCCTCGATGAATTGCCGCAGTTGGTCAACATCATTCGCGGCGAGATGAGCTTGGTCGGGCCGCGCCCGGTCGTGGAGGACGAACTGGAACTCTATGACGTCGCCGCCCAGTATTATCTGCGAAGCCGTCCCGGCCTGACGGGCCTTTGGCAGGTCAGCGGCCGCAATGACGTTTCCTATGAATCCCGGATCGCATTGGACTCGCACTACGTGCAGAACTGGTCGCTCATGACCGACCTCAAGATCATCGGCATGACCGTTCCCGCCGTCTGCCTTTCACGCGGCAGCTATTGAACGCCGCCCTGTCCGCCTTCGGGCGGACGCGACTGTCCTGAAAACAGCCAAACGGGGATAAGCATGTCCATTATCGCCAGCTTCGGGGCGCAACTGCGCTCCCGTTCCGTTCTCCATTTCGCGCCCGCCGTCCTGTGTCTGCTGATGCTCGCCGCGCCGTTCGCTTCCGCACGCGCGGACGACTATCGTCTCGACGTGATGGACAAGTTGCGGATCCGCGTCGCCGAATGGCGCACCGCCGAAGGCGCGGTCAGGGACTGGTCCACGGTCAGCGGGGACTACACGGTCGGTGCGTCGGGCACGGTCTCACTGCCATTTCTCGGAGAGCTCACGGCCTCGGGCAAGACCACCGCGGAGGTCGCCGAGGAGGTGGGCACGAAGATGCAGCTGCTTTTCGGTCTGCGCGACCGGCCCTCGGCCTCGGTCGAACTGGCGCAGTACCGCCCGATCTATCTCGCCGGTGAGGTGCAGACCCCCGGTGAATATCCCTATGCGCCGAACATGACGTTGCTGAAGGCACTCAGCCTCGGCGGGGGGCTCAGGCGCGGCGAGACCGGACAGCGTTTTGCCCGCGATTTTATCCGCGCCGAGGGTGACTCCTCTGTCCTCGTCGCCGAACGCAACCGTCTTCTGGTGCGCCGCGCCCGCCTGCAGGCGGAGATCGCCGGCAGTGCCGAGATCGCCATGCCGGCTGAGATCAAGGACATGCCGGAGGCGGCCGAGCTTCTGGCCAGCGAAACAGCACTGATGAAGACCCGCGACAAGCGCTTGAAGCTGCAACTGACGGCACTGGCGGACCTCAAGACACTGTTGCGCAGCGAGATCGAATCGCTCGCGAAGAAATCCGAGACCCAGTCGCGCCAGCTCAAGCTGGTCGAGAGTGACCGGGAGAAGGTCTACAATCTCACCGAAAAGGGCCTGACCGTCAGTTCCCGGCGGCTCGCCATCGAACAGCAGGTCGCCGACCTTCAGGCAGGACTGCTGGACATTGACACGGCTTCGCTCAAAGCCAGGCAGGATGTCAGCAAGGCAACCCAGGACGAAACCGACCTGAAGAACGACCGCGATGCGCAACTGGCGCAGGAACTGCAAAACACCGAGCGGGAACTCGACACAATCGCCCTCAAGCTCGGCACGAGCCGCGACCTTATGGCGGAAGCCATGATGCAATCGGCAGAGGCGGCCACGCTCGCCAAGCAGGCGGTTGCCAGCGTCAGCTATTCCATCGTGCGGGAGAAGGACGGCAAGGTGAGCGAGCTTCCTGCAGACGAGAATACGAAGGTCTTGCCCGGCGATGTGGTCAAGGTGGCCGCGGGCCTGGCGATGCGATGAGGGCGCGATGCGGATCGCCAAATCCAGCCTGATCGAACAAGGTCGGAACCGGGCCTATGGCACGGCCGCGGTCGCGCTGTCGCTCTTCGTCTTTGCCTATTCGGCGCGGTTCGGCCAAGTCTCGATCCTCGCCTATTATGCGCTGTGGCTGCCGCTGGTCCTCGTCGACTACCGCCGGGTCCTTGGAAACTATGCCCGCTATTCCTGGATCTTTGCCTTCGCCGTCTTCGCCTGCCTGTCTGTGTTCTGGTCGGCCGCTCCCTCGCTCACGGCACGAACCGGCGTGCAATATCTCTCCCATATCGTTTGCGCGCTGATCGCCATGCGCACGATCGATGTCCGCACGCTTTCGCGCGGCGCGGTCGCCGGGACGGGGCTGGTACTCGTCTATTCGCTGTTGTTCGGGGTCTACCATCTCGATCCGCTCGATGGCAGCTACAGCTTCGTCGGGGCCTTCGCCTCGAAGAACCAGCTCGGCTTCTATGCCTCGCTCGGCGTCTATTTTGCGCTTGCCGCGGTCTTCCTTCTCGGCGAGCGACGGCACTGGCTCGTGCTGAGCGGTGGCGTCGCCCTGCTCGCCGCCTATGCGCTCATGGCTTCTCAGTCGGCGACCTCGGTGCTCACCACGGTGGCGGTCGTCGCTGTGCTAGTTGCGGTGCGTGTCCTGCAGGCACTCAGGCCGGCAAACCGCAGGAACCTGTTTCTCACCGGCGCGATCCTGGCGATCGCCGGCACCTTCGCCTTCCTCAATGCCGGCGGCGCCGATCTGGTGCTGGGCGCTTTCGGCAAGGATTCAACGCTGACCGGGCGAACCTATCTCTGGCAGCAGGGCCTTGAGGCGGCGCGGGCCAATCCCCTTTTCGGCATGGGTTACCAGGCCTATTGGGTCCAGGGCTTCCCGGAGGCGGAGCGGTTGTGGGAAGAGTTTTTCATCGCCTCACGCGCGGGTTTCCACTTCCACAACACCTTCATCGAGACCGTGGTCGAAACTGGTTTGGTCGGCCTCGTCCTGCTTTGCCTGCTGCACGTGGCGACGCTTTTCGGTCATCTCGGACGGGTGCTGAGCCGCTCCGTCGACCCTGACTCGGCCGTGCTTTTCGGCGTCGCCGCGCTGCTGGCCATGCGCGCCTTCGTCGAGATCGATATCCTGACGCCCTATCATGTCGGATCGTTCCTGCTCTATTTCTCCGCAGGCAAGCTGACCGCGGTCCGCCGGGCCTCGCATTTCCGATTGCCGGACCTTCCCGTCAAGGCTTACTCCGGACGTGGTGCAGACGGAATTGCGGATATGCCGTCATGACCTCGCCCCCGCTAGGAACGCTCAACGGCATCCAGTATCTGCGCGCGGCGGCGGCGATCGCCGTGGTCCTGTTTCACGCGGCGGAAAAGACCGGTTATCATTTCGCCATCGGTGCGGCCGGCGTCGACGTGTTCTTCGTCATCAGCGGCTTCATCATGTGGGTGGTCACCGCCCGCCGGGAACCGACGCCCCTGCAGTTCCTGCGCGCCCGCATCCGCCGCATCGTGCCGGTCTACTGGCTGGCCACCGCCGTCATGGTGGCGGGAGCCCTGGGCGGGCTCTTTCCCAACCTCGTCCTCTCGCTCAAGCACGTGCTCGCCTCGCTGTTCTTCATTCCGGCCCGCTCGCCCAGCAATGGCGAAATCTGGCCGGTGCTGGTCCAGGGCTGGACGCTGAACTACGAGATGTTCTTCTACCTGGTCTTCGCCGCCGCACTGCTTCTTCCTCGCGCCTGGCGCCTGCCGGCGATGGCGGTTCTGTTCGGCCTGCTGGTGATTGCCGGTATATCGTTCAAAACCGACAATGCGGTACTTTCGAGCTTTACGCGGCCGATCATCCTGGAATTCGTTGCCGGCATGATGATCGGCGAGTTGTGGCTGAAGGGCAAGATGCCCGCGCCGGCCACGGGCTTTGCCCTGATTGCGCTCGCGCTCTCTGGCTTTGCCACAATCCAGGTCGCAGGACTTCCCTTCGATACGGTGGTCTGCGGACCGCTCGCCGCGGGCCTGGTCGTCGGCGTGCTCGCCCTCGAAGCTGCGCGCCGGATTCGTTTCGTCCCGGTCGCGTCCCTCTTGGGCGACGCCTCCTATTCCATCTATATCTGGCACACCTTTGCGATCTCGGTCGTTGCCAAGGCCGGTACATCCTTGGCCTCGCCCCATCCCGGTGTTCTCGCAATCGCCGTCGTTAGCGGGATTGCGTCCGGTATCATCGGATTCCATTTGCTGGAGAGGCGGGGGCCTGTCATTGCGCGGCGCGCATTCGTATCTGTCTTCTCTCGTCAGATCCGGCAACGCCGAGAAACCGGGACACGCCCGTAAGAACATCGACGCCGAGCGCCACACGGCGAGAGGTTCGACGCGCGATTTGGACGTTTGAGGAGGATCAAGCCATGAACGGATCTGCCATTTCAGTCGCAGTCGAGACGGCCGGGCTCGGTCGCATGCCCCTTCGCTCTTCCTCAGGTCTGTCGAACAAAAAGGCGGCATGTGCCCAATTATTGCGCGGTTATGGGCGGGTGAGAAGGAATTATGCAATTTTACCTGCTTTTCCCGCAATAAAGCTTCCAATCCGCATTTTCCGAGGCTAGATTGAACTAAATAGTCGGCACCTGAGCCCCGTCTCGATCGCGTTCACCACGCGCATCGTCGGGGCTTTTTGCATTGGGATTTCGATGAAGCGGATCGTAGACATAGGCGTTCTTCTTTCGCGTAGCGGCATGTATGCCGCTCTATCGCGCGCCACCCGCGACGGGGTCCTGCGCGGCGTCGAAGAGGTCAATTCGGATCCCGAACTCGACGTCTGCTTCCGGGTGACGGAGCGCGACCCCGAAGGGAGGCTCGACCGTTATGCACCTCAGTGCCGGGAGATCCTGCGCAGCTCCGCAGCGCGCCACATCTTCGGCTGCATCACGTCGGCGAGCCGCAAGGAAGTCATTCCGGAACTCGAGCGCTTCGACGGAGTGTTGTGGTATCCCGTGCCCTATGAGGGCTTCGAGGCATCCGAGCGGGTGGCCTACATGCATTCCTGTCCAAACCAGCATCTGCTGCCGCTTCTGGACTGGGCACTGCCCGCGCTCGGCGCCTGCGCCTACCTCGTCGGCTCCAACTACATCTGGGGTTGGGAAATGGCGCAGATCGCGCGCGAGAGGATCGCGGCGGCGGGCGGACAGGTGCTGGGCGACCGGTACCTTCCAATTGGTGACACCGAACTCGACCACATCATCCATGACATCCGGACGCTGAAGCCGAGCTTCATACTGAACTCGCTGGTGGGCGACAGCTCCTATGCCTTCCTGGCGCGTCTGGCCGAACTGAAGCAGGAAGCGGAGTTTGCCGAGGGGCTGACGGTGCTGTCGTGCAATTTCACCGAATGCGAGATCGAAGCGGCGGGAAAGGCTGCCGAGGGTCTGGTCTCGGCAGGGCCCTGGTTCGAGCCCGACGGCGGCGCCGGCGGGTCGTTCCATGAAATGGCGCGTCAATCGGTGCACGAACTGGCAGGGCTCTTGCAAGGTCGTCCCGGAGCGGAGGAACTACCTTTGGCTGAGCTCCTGCATCTGGCCGTGCGCAGCGGCCGCACCACGAGGCTCGACCCCGTGCATCTCCACGCACGCCAGCCGGCCATCATCGCAAGACTGACGAACGGCCACTTCGACGAGATCAAGCGTCTGCCGGCCATGCGTGCCGATCCCTACCTGACACAACGCTCGCAACCCGGAAAGACGGGCTTCCGGCTGAAGGTCGTGTCATGACGCGCATCAGGACGGAAAACCTGGGCGGCGCCACGGCCTGGATCCTGCACAGGCCACACCCGTCAGTACAGGGTCTCGTTCGCCAGCTTGGCGTCATCGGGCTGGACGTGCGCGAGGCATGGCCGGAACTCCCCTCCGAGGCGATTGCAGCCGACTTCATCTTTTACGATGCCGACATGGGGCACGACGAGCAGTTTCCCTGGGCACCCGGCCAATCGACGATGCCCATGATCGCGTTGATCGGCTCGGAAGCGCCGGGCCGTTTGAGGTGGGCGATGGAAATGGGCGCGCACGCGCAGCTCCTCAAACCGATGAGCGACAAGGGCGTCTACGCGGCTCTCCTTGTCGCCCGCAGCAATTTCGACCGCGCCAATGCATCCGAGGCCCTGATTTCCGACCTGCAGAGCCGCCTCTCGGCACGCCAGACGATCGTGCGCGCCGTGATGATCTTCGTGATGAAGGGCAAGACCGAGGCCGAGGCCTATGACCTTCTGCGTCAGACTGCGATGGCTTGGCGCGTGACGATCGAAATTGCCGCGGAGCGGCTCGTGGCAAACTATTCGAACGAGAAGGGCCTTGACGATGGCAGACGCATCGATCCCGCCTGAACCCCTGGTCGTGCCGGAGAGCGGGCCTTCCGTGCTGCGCCAATTGGCTCGGCGAAAGCTCGCGCTCCTGGGATTGCTGGTCATCGTCATCTGCGTCGGTGGCGCGATGTTCGCCAGATGGCTCGCGCCGTTCGATCCCTACGAACAGTTCTTCGACGGCCTCACGATCGAAGGTGCGCCGCTGCCGCCCAACGAGGCATTCTGGTTCGGCACGGATCTTCTCGGTCGCGACCTGTTTTCGCGCATCCTCTACGGCGCGCAGACCTCGCTGGTGATCGGCCTCGTTGCCAATGGAGCCGCTTTGCTGATCGGCACGCTGGTGGGCGTCACCGCGGGATATTTCCGCGGGGCAATCGGCGCAGTGCTCATGCGCTTCACCGATCTGATGATGGCGTTTCCGGCCCTACTGCTGGCGATCTGCCTTGCCGCGATCTTCTCCCCGTCGCTGTGGATCGTCGCCATGGTGATTGCCTTCGTGAACTGGGTGCAGACGGCCCGGGTGATCTTCACGCAAACCTCGTCATTGGCGGAGCGTGACTATATCGCCGCGGAAAAGACGCTCGGCGCCGGTCACGGCCGCATCCTCTTCAAGCACATCCTGCCCCATCTCATTCCGACACTGATCGTCTGGGGCACACTGGGCATTTCGACCACCGTGCTGTTGGAGGCGACCCTGTCCTTCCTCGGCATCGGCGTTCAACCGCCGATCCCATCCTGGGGCAACATCATTTTCGAGAACCAGACCTATTTCCAGTCGGCCCCATGGCTCGTCTTCATTCCCGGCGCGGCGATCCTGCTGCTTGCGCTCGCCTTCAACCTGGTGGGCGACGCGCTGCGCGACATCCTCGATCCGACACAACAGGGGCGTGACTGATGGCTGCCTATATCGTGAGACGCCTCGTTCAGTCCGCGCTTATCCTGCTCGGCGTCTCGTTCATCACCTTCGTCCTGCTCTACGTGCTGCCGGCAGACCCGGTGCGTCAGATCGCCGGCCGTTCGGCCACGGCTGCAACGGTTGAAAGCATCCGCCAGCAGCTTGGCCTCGACCAGCCGTTCCTCGTCCAATACGGCAACTACCTGTGGAACCTTGTTCAGGGTGATTTCGGACGCTCGTATCTGCAGAAGACCGAAGTCGCCGAACTCCTGTTCTCGCGCCTGCCGGCAACCTTGCTGTTGCTGGTGGCGGCGATTGGCTGCGAGCTTCTGATCGGCCTGCCGCTCGGCATCATCGCGGCGCTCAAGCGCGGCAAGGCGATCGACAACGGCCTGATGCTGACCAGCTTCCTGACGGTCTCCGCGCCGCAATTCGTTGTCGCCCTGCTGCTGCTCTTCGTCTTTGCGGTGAAGCTTGGCTGGTTTCCGATTGGCGGCTACGGCACGCTCGCCCACCTTGTGCTGCCGGCCGTGACACTCGGCATTCTCGGTTCGGGCTGGTACTCGCGCATCATGCGATCCTCGATGGTCGATGTGCTGCGCGCCGATTTCATCCGCACCGCGCGCGCCAAGGGCCTCGGCCGCAGCAAGGTCATACTTGGCCATGCGCTGCCCAACGCCATCCTGCCGATCATCGCCATGATCGGCATCGACATCGGCCTGTTCATGTCCGGCATCGTCGTTGTCGAGAGCGTCTTCGGCTGGCCTGGCATCGGCCAATTGGCCTGGCAGGCGATCCAACGCGTCGACATCCCGATCATCATGGGGGTCACCCTCGTCTCAGCCTGCGGCATCGTCATCGGCAACCTGATCGCCGACCTGATTTCGCCGCTCATCGATCCGCGCATCAAGCTGCGCTGAAACCGTCAACCAACAGGAGTAAGGCCTATGAAGAAGCTTATCCTTTCAACTGCGCTCGCAACCCTCATGGCTCTGCCGGCCTTTGCCCCGGCTGAGGCACAGGAGCCGAAGCAAGGCGGCAACATGGTCGTTACCTACAAGGACGACGTCGCGACGCTCGATCCTGCGATCGGCTATGACTGGCAGAACTGGTCGATGATCAAGTCGGTCTTCGACGGCCTGATGGACTACGAGCCCGGCACGACCAACCTGCGTCCGGGCCTCGCCGAGAGCTATGAGATTTCCGAGGATAGCCTGACCTACACCTTCAAGCTGCGCCCAGACGTCAAGTTCCACAACGGCCGCGAGCTTGTCGCCGACGACGTCGTCTATTCGATCAACCGCGTCATCAATCCCGCCACCCAGTCGCCGGGCCAGGGTTTCTTCTCCATGATCGACGGCTATGACGCTGCCGCGGCAGGCAAGGTCGCGACCGTTGCGGGCGTTTCCGCCCCCGATGCGAGCACTGTCGTCTTCAAGCTTTCGCGTCCCGATGCAACCTTCCTCCACGTCATGGCGCTGAACTTCTCGTCTGTCGTGCCAAAGGAAGCGGTCGAGGAAGCTGGCGCAGACTTTGGCAAGAAGCCGGTCGGCACCGGTGCATTCAAGCTCACCGAATGGACGCTCGGCCAGCGACTCGTGTTCGAGAAGAACGCCGATTTCTGGATCCCGGGTGTTCCCCATCTCGACAGCTTCACGGTTGAAGTCGGCCAGGAACCGGTCGTCGCGCTGCTGCGGGCCCAGAACGGCGAAGTCGATATTCCGGGCGACGGCATTCCGCCGGCCAAGTTCGTCGAAGTGATGAAGGACGAGGCGCAGAAGAGCCTCGTGGTCGAAGGTGGCCAGTTGCACACCGGCTATATCACCATGAACGTGACAAAGGCGCCGTTCGACAAGGTCGAGGTGCGCCGTGCCGTCAACATGGCGATCAACAAGGATCGTATCGTTCAGGTCATCAACGGCCGCGCGGTTCCGGCCACCCAGCCGCTTCCGCCCTCCATGCCGGGCTATACCAAGGGTTATGACGGCTACAAGTTTGATCAGGAAGGCGCAAAGAAGCTGCTTGCCGACGCTGGTTACGCAGACGGCTTCGAGACCGAGCTGTTCGTCATGAATACCGACCCCAACCCGCGCATCGCCCAGGCGATCCAGCAGGACCTGAAGGCCATCGGCATCAACGCCTCGATCAAGTCGCTGGCCCAGGCCAACGTGATCGAGGCCGGCGGTGCCGGCAACGCTCCGATGATCTGGTCGGGCGGCATGGCATGGATCGCCGACTTCCCGGATCCGGCAAACTTCTATGGCCCGATCCTCGGCTGCGCCGGCACGGTCGAAGGCGGGTGGAACTGGTCGAAATACTGCAATGAAGATCTCGACAAGCTGGCGGCCGAGGCCGATTCCATCGTCGATCCGGCCAAGGTCGACGAGCGTCTCGCCAAGTGGTCCGAAATCTACATGAAGGTGATGGAAGACGCACCATGGGCGCCGGTCTTCAACGAACAGCGCTACACGCTGAAGTCTGCCCGCATGGGCGGCGACAACGCCCTTTATGTCGATCCGGTATCCATTCCGGTCAACTACGACTACGTCTTCATCAAGGAGTGATGCAGCCATGTGCAAGCACTGCAACCACACGATCCACGCCCATCAGCACCATTTCGGCTGGGACAATTCCTTTGCCCCAGCGCTCAACGCTGCACCGGGCGAGACGATCCTGTTCCAGTGCCTTGACAGTTCTGGGGGCCAGCTTGGCCCCCAGTCCACCGTCGAGGACGTGATGGCGCTGGAATTTGCCAAGATCAACCCGGTCTCCGGTCCGATCTATGTCGATGGCGCAAAGCCGGGCGACGTGCTCAAGGTGACGATCGAGAGCTTCACGCCCCAGCTTCGCGATGGCGCCGGCTTCGGCTGGACGGCAAACATTCCCGGCTTCGGCCTGCTTGCCGATCAGTTCACCGACCCGGCGCTCAATGTCTGGAAGTTCGACGCGACGAGCATGGAGCCGGCCCTGTTCGGCAAGAACGGCCGCGTGCCGCTCAAGCCCTTTGCCGGCACCATCGGCAATGCGCTGGCCGAAAAGGGTCACCATACGGTTGTGCCGCCGCGGCGCGTCGGTGGCAATCTCGACATCCGCGACCTGTCCGCCGGAACGACGCTCTATCTGCCGGTCGAGGTCGATGGTGCGCTGTTTTCGGTTGGTGATACCCACGCCGCACAAGGCGATGGCGAGGTTTGCGGTACCGCGATCGAAAGCCCGTTCGATGTCGTGCTGACGCTCGACCTCATCAAGGACCAGCCGCTGAAGACCCCGCGCTTCACGACGCCGGGCCCGGTCACGCGTCATCTCGACGCCAAGGGCTATGAGGTCACGACAGGCATCGGCCCGGACCTTTGGGCCGCGGCCAGGGACGCCGTCGCCAACATGGTCGATCTTCTCGCAGCGACGCAGAAGATGGATCCGGTCGACGCCTACATGCTCGTCTCGACCTGTGGCGATCTTCGTATTTCCGAGATCGTCGACATGCCGAACGTCGTGGTCAGCTTCTACTTCCCGAGGTCCGTCTTCGAATGACCGCAGCCATGCTTTCTCCCGTGATCGATGCAACAGCCGACGTGGTCTTGTCGGTTCGCGACCTGCAAGTCTCTGCCCGCTCGCACCAGGGGCTCATTCCGCTGGTCGACGGACTGAGCTTCGATCTTCATCGGGGCGAGACGCTTGCGATCGCGGGAGAAAGCGGCTCGGGCAAGTCGATCACGTCGCTCGCCTGCATGGGGCTTCTGCCGGCACCCGCAGTTCGGGTGACGGGCGGCTCCATCCGCTTCGGCGAAACGGAACTGACGACCCTGCCCGAGAAGATGATGCAGGCGATGCGCGGCGCGCGCATCGCCATGATCTTCCAGGAGCCGATGACCGCGCTCAATCCGGTCATGAGCATCGGCCGCCAGTTGATCGAGGCGATCCGCGCGCACGAGCCGCTTTCGGTGTCGCAGGCGAGAGCGCGCGCGCTCGAGGCGGTCAAGGCGGTGCGCCTCTCCCAGCCCGAGAAGCGGCTCGAGCAATATCCGCACGAACTATCGGGCGGCATGCGCCAGCGCGTGATGATCGCAATGGCGATCGCGCTGCGCCCTGCCGTTCTCATTGCCGACGAACCGACGACGGCGCTGGACGTGACCGTGCAGCGCGAAGTGCTCGATCTGCTCAGAGACCTGCAGAAGGAACTCGGAACGGCCGTCATCCTGATTACCCATGACATGGGTGTGGTCGCCGAGATGGCCGATCGCGTCATCGTCATGCGCAAGGGCAAGATGGTGGAAACAGCATCGACGGTCGACCTGTTCGATGCCCCCAAAGAACAGTACACGCGCGACCTGCTCGCCGCCGTCCCCCGCATCGGCGCCGGGGCCTTTCGGCCGGCGCCGGAAGCGCGCGACGTGCTGGTGCGCTATCATGATGTGTCGGTGCGGTTCCCGATCCGCAAGGGCCTTCTCGGCCGCGTTGCCGCGCATGTCCATGCGGTCGAGCATGTCTCGCTCGAGATATTCAAGGGGGAGACGCTGTCGCTGGTCGGCGAGTCCGGCTGCGGCAAGTCGACAATGGCCAAGGCACTGGTCGGGCTCGTGCCCCATACCGGCCGCATCGAGATCAACGGCCAGGCCATGCATGATCTCGACGCCGCCGGGCGCAAGGCGATCCGCCGCGATCTCCAGATCGTCTTCCAGGACCCCATGGCGGCACTCGATGCGCGTATGACCGTCGGCGAGCTGATCCGCGAGCCGCTGGTGATCCATGGCATCGGCACGCCGGCCGAACAGAAGGCGCGCGTACGCGAACTGCTGGAGCGGGTCGAGATGTCGCCGAGCGCCTACAATCGCTACCCGCATCAGTTTTCCGGAGGTCAGCGCCAGCGCATCTGCATTGCCCGTGCGCTTGCGCTGAAGCCGAAGCTGATCGTCTGCGACGAAAGCGTTGCGGCACTCGACGTGTCGATCCAGGCCAAGGTGCTGGACCTGCTGCGCGACCTGCAGAAGGAAAGCGGCGTCACCTACCTCTTCATCAGCCACGACATGGCGGTGGTGGAGAACATCTCCGACCGCGTCGCCGTCATGTATCTCGGCCAGATCGTCGAGATGGGAACCCGCGCGCAGCTCTTCGGCAATCCTCAGCATCCCTATACCAGGCGCCTCCTCGACGCGGTTCCCGTTCCCGACCCGCGTCGCGAAAGGGTGCCCGGCCTGCGCTTGGCTGGCGAGATCCCGAGCCCGGTGTGGAAGGTCGGCGAAGGCCCGGAACAGGCGCTGCTCGTCGATATCGGCGGCGGACACTTCGTTGCCCATGCGTCAGCGCCGGGATTGAGCTGATGGCAAGATTGCCAGCGGTATGCAGCCCATTTGCGGCCAGTGGCAGATCGACGAGGTCACGGTGCTGACGCCGAAGGCGAGGGCGGTCTGCTTCGATGAAACCGTCGAGGTCTATGCGGTCGGCAACGCCACGGGTGATGAGGTCTCTCTCGAGGGCTTTGACGAGGAACAGTTCCGCGTCAGCCTCGGCGCTGATATCGCCCGGTCCTTCGCTCTGGACAACGGATCGACACTGACACCCAAGCGCGGCGTCAACGGCGGCTTTGCCGGGCTGGATGGGTCGCATGTTCGGCTCGCTGCTGCCGGGATGATGCTGGAGACCGCCCATTTCTGGATGCTTGACCGCAGTCTGCTGTTCGGAATACGGGGCCGAGGCATGCGAGTTCGCGCCTTGCCAAAATCGTAGCTTCGAGCCGACTAGGCCTATTCGGGAATGTTAAACGATCGGCGGAAATATGAACGGACGGCTTCCATCGCCGGTGTAAATTCTACATTGCGCCGCCAGGCGAGGCCGACATCCATGGAGGGGATCGGATCGACCAGCGAAATGGTTTCGATCCGCCGACCTTCGAGCGACCAGGGTCGATGCACCATATCGGACAGGATCGCGACCCCCTGACTGTTGGCCACCAATGAACGCACGGCCTCGACGGAGGAGGTACGAAGCGTGATCTTCGGCAGATAGGCCGACTGGCTCCAGTATTTCAACGTACTGTGCGACGCCTCGTCCACGGTCAGCATGATGTAATCTTCTTCCGAGACTTCCTTGAGACCAACCTTGTCCTTTTCAAGCAACCCGTGGCGCGCCGGCAGCCAGAGGCGGCGCTGCGAGCTCAACAGCTTTTCTGTCATCAGTTCCGGATTGAGAATATTCGACGTCAACATGACGGCGATGTCGTAGCGGTTGGTGAGCAATCCTTCCTCGACCGATTCCCGGTTGAGTTCGAACAACTGGATGTCAATGGCCGGAAACTGGCGCTTCAACCGCTCGATATGGAACGGCAGGAAATAGCCGATGACGGTATAGGTCGTGGCGATGCTCAGGGTGCCCTCGACCTTGTCGGTGACGAGATTGAGCTGCGTCGCTTCTTCAACCTTCTGCAGGATCTCATAAGCCTGCGAGAGAAACCTGCGGCCGGCTGACGTCAGATCCATCCCGTGCGGTGTCCGTTCGAACAGCCCTGCGCCGACCGTCCGTTCAAGGTCCTTGATCGCCGTCGTCACTGCCGACTGCGAGATCGAGAGGTTAACGGCGGCTTGGGAGACCTGCCCGGCCTCCGCCGTGGCAATGAAGTAGCGGATCTGTCTGAGGCTGAGCGACATTGTCATCCATCATTCTGAATCGAGAATACTGAGTATCTGAAAATAAGATCGAAGATCGCGAAGATTGCAGAGCTGGGAGACTCGCCTTTTCCAACATGCGTCAACACTTTGATTTTCTTAGGGAAAGGCAAATCCCAGCGCAGCTCGATCACATATGAATATCAGATAACAAAATTCTGAAAATAGAATTTTTCAAATGAAACTTTTCTTCCTACGGTTTTCTGACAAATACGCAGGCATTGCGCTGCGTTGCACAAAATGCAGGCAGGACAGGGAAGAAAAGTGGCACTCGAGGTCGTAGACATCAATTGTGATCTGGGCGAGGCCTTTGGCCGCTGGCGTGTCGGCGACACCGAAGACAGCGCCCTCATGGGACTGATCAGTTCCGCCAACATCGCGGCCGGTTTCCATGCCGGTGATCCGAACCTGATGGACAACACCGTGCGCGTGGCCGTCGAGCACGGCGTCGGCATCGGCGCGCATCCTGGCTACAACGACCTCCAGGGGTTCGGTCGCCGCAAGATCAACGGCACGGCACGCGAACTGGTCAACGACATCGTGTACCAGGTCGGCGCGATCCGCGAATTCGCCCGCCGCCACGGCGCCTCTCTCCAGCATGTGAAACCGCATGGAGCGCTTTACATGGAGATGGCGGTCAATCCGGAGTTCGCCCAGCTCTTCGTCCAGTACATGCGCACGGTCGCCCCCAATGCCTATGTATTCTGCATGGCGGGCTCGGCGACGGAGACCGCGGCACTCGAGGTCGGCCAGCCGCTGGTGCGCGAATTCTATGCCGACCGCGACTACGACGAGAGTGGTTCGATCGTGTTTACCCGTGATGTGGGCCGACCGGACCCGATGGCGATCGCCCGCAAGGTGGTGCGCGCCTGCAAGGAAGGGCTGGTCACCACGGTCAGCGGCAAGGAAATCGAGGTGCCGTTCGAATCCATCTGCTTCCATTCCGACACGCTCGGCGCGCTCGATATCGTGCGCAACATGCGGGAAGCCCTGATCGCCGAAGGCATCCGTATCGCCCCCATTTCAGAAATCGTCAGATAACCGGAGACCACCATGAGCAAGCTCGAGATCAGATCGCCTCTGCCCGGCACCTTCTACCGCAAGCCCTCGCCGGACGCCGCGCCCTATAAGGCTGACGGTGACCAGGTGGCCGTCGGTGACGTGATCGGCCTGATCGAGGTGATGAAGACCTTCCACGAGGTCCACGCCGATGCCGCCGGCAAGATCACCTTCGTCGCCGACGACCAGGAGCCGATCATGGCCGGCCAGGCTATTGCCGAGGTCGAGGCATGACGATCCGCTCGATCCTCATTGCCAATCGGGGCGAGATCGCGGTGAGGATCATCCGCGCCGCCCAGGCGCTGGGCATCCGGACCGTCCAGGTCCATTCGGCCGCCGACCGCGACATGCTGGCCGTCAGGCTCGCCGACCAGTCGGTGGAAATCGGGCCGCCATCGGCCGCCAAATCCTATCTCAATATCGAGGCCGTTCTGAAGGCCGCCAGGGAAACCGGCGTCGATGCGGTCCATCCCGGCTACGGCTTCCTCTCGGAGAACGCTGCCTTTGCCCAGGCTGTCGAAGATGCCGGCCTGATATTCGTCGGGCCCAAGGCCGGCGCGATCAGCCTGCTCGGCGACAAGGTCGAGGCTCGCAAGGTCGCCCAGCGCGCCGGCGTGCCGACCGTTCCCGGCTCCGAAGGTCGCATCGACGACCTCGAAACGGCCTGCGCCATCGTCGAGCAGATCGGTTTTCCGGTCATGATCAAGGCCGCTGCCGGCGGCGGTGGCCGCGGCATCCGCATCGCCGAGAGCATGGCCGATTTCGAGCGCCATTTCCCGCAGGCCTCGGCCGAGGCGCTTGCCGCCTTCGGTGACGGTGGCCTTTATGTCGAAAAGGTCATCACCCGCGCCCGCCATGTCGAGGTTCAGATCCTCGGCGATGGCACAGATGCCGTCCATTGCTTCGAGCGCGAGTGCTCGCTGCAGCGTCGCCGCCAGAAGGTCTGGGAAGAAGCGCCCTCCTTCCGTCTGCCGGAAGACGTGCGCCAGGAACTGTGCGCCAGTGCCGTCGCGCTTGCCCGCGAGGTCAACTACCGGGGTGCCGGCACGGTCGAATATCTCTATGACGAGACGAGCGGCGAGTTCTACTTCATCGAGGTCAATACCCGCATCCAGGTCGAACATCCGGTCACCGAAATGATCACCGGCATCGACCTCGTGCAGGAGATGATCAAGGTTGCCGGCGGTGCGAAGCTCTCGGTCCGCCAGGAGGACATCCGCGTCACCGGCCATGCGATCGAATGCCGGATCAATGCCGAGGACCCTGCGCGCGGCTTCCTGCCCGGTCCCGGAACGATCGAGACGCTCGGCGTCCCGACCGGCGACGGTGTTCGCTTCGATACCATGCTCTACGAGGGCTACACGGTCCCGCCCTTCTACGATTCGCTGCTCGGCAAGCTGATCGTCTGGGGCGAAACCCGCGACGCCTGCATCGCAAGGCTAGCCGATGCACTCGACAACCTCGAGATTCGTGGCCTTGCCACCACCATTCCGCTCCACCAGGCCCTTGCCGCCGACCCGTCGGTCGCCTCGGGCGATGTCCACACCCGGTTCCTCGAACCCTGGCTGGAGACGGACTTCAAGGCCTTTGTCGCATCCAAGGAGGTTGCCTGATGCCCATGCGCTATACATTCGGGGGTGACGAACACCTCTTCGTCGAATGCTCGGAGGAAATGTCGCTCGAGGCCTTCTTCAACTCGCTGTCGATGACCACCGGCATCAGGGAATCGAAGATCAAGGGCGTGACCGAGATCTGCCCGGCCAACGCCTCCTTCCAGATCAAGTTCGATCCGGATGTCATTCATCCGAACGACATCCTGAAGGAGGTCCAGGCGATCGAGGTTGCCGCCGCCAAGTCCGAGCCGGTCATCACCACCCGCATCGTCGAGATCCCGGTCTTCTACAACGACCCGTGGACCCACGAGACGCTGATGCGCTTCCGCGAGCGTCACCAGGAGCCAACCGGCACCGACCTCGAATACGCCGCCCGCATCAACGACTACGGCTCGGTCGACGACTTCGTCGCCGCCCATTCCGGCTCGCCCTGGTTCGTCTCGATGGTCGGCTTCGTCTCGGGCCTGCCCTTCATGTACCAGATGGTCGAACGCCAGCGGCAGATCCAGGTGCCGAAATACCTGCGCCCTCGCACCGACACCCCGCGCCTCACCATCGGCCACGGCGGCTGCTTCGGCTGCATCTATTCAGTGCGTGGCGCCGGCGGCTACCAGATGTTCGGCATTACCCCCATGCCGATCTACGACCCGACCCAGACCACCTCCTACCTCAAGGACTTCATGGTGTTCTTCCGTCCGGGCGACATCGTCAAGTTCAAGCCGATCGATCGCGAAGCCTATGACCAGGCCGTCGAAGATGTCGACAAGGGCCGGTTCGCCCCGCCAATCCGCGAAGTGAAATTCGATCTGCGTGAATTCCAGAAAGACATCGACGGGTACAACGCGAAGCTGGAGGGCGTTCTCCATGGCCATTAAGGTTCTCCATCAGGGTCTTGCCACTTCCGTCCAGGATCTCGGCCGCCCCGGTTACTTCCATCTCGGCATTCCGCTCGGCGGCGCCATGGACCGGCTCGCGCTGAAAGCCGCCAACCTGCTCGTCGGCAATGACGAAGGGGCCGCCGGCCTCGAAGCCGTGTTCATCGGCCCGAAGCTGGAATTCACCGAAGACGCCATGGTCGCCGTCACCGGCGCCGACATGCCGATCAAGGTTGATGGCGAGGAAAAGCCCGGCTGGACCGCCTTCAAGGTCAAGGCCGGCCAGGTCCTGACCTTCGACTTCCTGAAGACCGGCGCCCGCATCTACATCGCCGTCTCCGGCGGTATCGACGTGCCGCTGGCGCTCGGTTCGCGCTCGACCTATGCCATCGGCGCGCTCGGCGGCTTCAAGGGCCGGCCGATCGCCATTGGCGACGAACTGCCGGTCGGCACGGCCGGCCCGGCGGTCGAGGGCAAGTCCATTCCCGAAAATCTGCGCCGCCGGCCGGGGATGCCGGCCGAACTGCGCGTGCTGCCGGGCCTCTACTGGCACCGCCTCACCGACGAGGCGGGCAGGAACTTCTTCGAGGACACCTGGAAGGTGGCGCCGGAGGCCGACCGCATGGGTTATCGCTTCCGCGGCGGCCGCAAGCTCGACTTCGTCGATCGCGTCCCGCCTTTCGGCGCGGGCTCCGATCCCTCGAACATCGTCGACGCCTGCTACCCTTACGGCTCCATCCAGGTGCCGGGCGGCACCGAGCCGATCATCCTGCATCGCGATGCCGTATCCGGCGGCGGCTATTTCATGCTCGGCACGGTCATCTCCGCCGACATGGACCTGATCGGCCAGCTGCAGCCGCATACGCCAACCCGTTTCGTCAAGGTGGACATGGAGACCGCCCTGACCGCCCGGAAGGACCGGGCCGCGCTGGTCGACCAGATCCGCGCGCTTTTCTGACCACGCAGCCAAAGACTTCAAACAGGGGAACGACCATGAAACACAAGATCCTAATGACGCTTGCAAGCTCCGCTCTGGCGCTTGCCGTTGCCAGCCCGGTGCTTGCCGAGGCCTGGTATCCTTACCCGGCCCAGGCGATCGAGCCGGCCTTCGCCGCCGACGGCAAGTCGGTCGACGTATCCTACTCGCCGCTCGAGAAGGCGGAAAAGCCGTGGAACATCTGCGTCTCCTTCCCGCACATGAAAGACGCCTACTGGCTCGGCGTCGACTACGGCGTCGCCGAACAGGCCAAGGACCTCGGCGTCAAGATGAACCTCGTCGAGGCCGGCGGCTACACCGAGCTCAACAAGCAGATCAGCCAGATCGAGGACTGCGTCGCCGGTGGTGCTGAGGCCGTGGTCATCGGTGCGATCTCGTTCGACGGGTTGAACAACCTCGTCAGCGAAATCAAGAAGAAGAACATTCCGGTCATCGACGTCATCAACGGCATGTCCTCGCCGGACCTGACCGCCAAGTCGCTCGTCTCCTTCTATACCATGGGCTACGAGACCGGCGCCTATCTCGCCAAGAAGCATCCGGCGGGTTCGGAAGAAGTGAAGGTCGGCTGGTTCCCGGGTCCGGCCGGCGCCGGCTGGGTCGAGGCCGCCAACAAGGGCTTCCTCGAAGCGATCAAGGGTTCTGCCGTCAAGGCGCTCGAGCCGAAATACGGCGACACCGGCAAGGAAGCCCAGCTGAAGCTCGTCGAAGACGTGCTCCAGGCCGAGCCTGACGTGCGCTACGTCGCCGGCACTGCCGTTACCGCCGAGGCAGCCCAGGGCCTGATCCGCGAACGCGGCCTCAAGGGCAAGGTCGACCTGCTCGCTTTCTACATGACGCCCGGCGTCTACGAAGGCATCAAGCGCGGCTTCATTCTGGCGGCTCCCGCCGACTCAATGGTCGTCCAGGGCCGCATCGCCATCGACCAGGCCGTGCGGGCGCTGGAAGGCAAGGAACTGGTGAAGCATGTCGGACCGAAGATCTTCGTCGTCGATCCGTCGAATGTCGAGAGCGTCCCGCAGACTAACATCCTGCCGCCGGACGGCTTCAAGCCGGTCTTTTCGGTCAACTGATACCCCAAGGGCTCGGCGCGCGAATGCGCCGGGCCCGCCCCCAATTAATCAAGCAGTATTGCTTTACGGACCGATGTGGATGGCCCTCAACGCACCCCTTGTCGAAATGACCGGCATCGCCAAGTCCTATCCGGGCGTGCGCGCGCTGGACGGTGTCGACTTCTCGCTCGAACGCGGCGAAGTGCACGTTCTGTTCGGCGAGAACGGCGCCGGAAAATCGACATTGATCTCGATCCTGGCCGGCGTCACTGCGCCGACGGAAGGGACCATTCGCATCGACGGTGAAGAAAAGCACTTTTCTTCGGTCAAGGACGCACGGGTCGCCGGCATCGGCGCCGTGTTCCAGGAATTTTCCCTGGTCCCGACCATGACCGTGGCGGAAAACATTTTCCTCGGCCAGGAACCGCGCAAAATGGGCCTGGTCGACCGCCGCGGCATGGTCGAGGAGGCCCGTTCGCTCTTTGCCGGACTGGGATTTGCCATCGATGTGCGCCGCTCGGTCATCTCGCTATCGCGCGCCGAACAGCAGATGGTCGAAATCGCCAAGGCGCTGCACCAGCAGGCGCGCATCCTCATTCTCGACGAACCGACCGCCTCGCTCACCGAACGCGAGACGGAGAAACTGTTCGAATTCATCGGCCAGGCCAAGGCCCGGGGCGTCGGCATCGTCTACATCTCCCACCGCATCCAGGAATTCAAGGCGATCGCCAACCGCATTACCGTGCTGCGCGACGGCCGGCTGATCGGCACGATCGGCGCCGAGAACCTTTCGGAAACCGTGCTGGTCGAGATGATGACCGGGCGAAAGATGGACGAGATCTATCCGCATATCGAACGCAAGACACAGGCTGAGCCGGTGCTGTCGATCCGTGGCCTCAAGGCCTGGGGCGTCGACGGAGTCGACATCGATGTCCGGCGCGGTGAAGTGCTGGGGGTCGCCGGCCTCGTCGGCTCCGGCAAGTCGCGCACCTTCCGCGCCGTCATGGGCCTGCTGCCGGTCGAAGGCGGCACTGTGAGTGTCCATGGCCATGACCGCACCGGCGCACCGACGCGCAGGCTGCTGCAAGACGGCGTCTTCTTCCTGCCCTCCGACCGCAAGGAGGAGGGGCTGCTGCTCGGCGCCTCCGCCCGCACCAACATCGCCCTTTCCGTCCTCAACCGTCGCGAAACCAATGCCGGCCTCGGCCTCATCTCGCCCGGTGGCGTGAAGGCGCTGACCAGTGAGATCGGCGGCAAGGTCGATCTCAGCGAAGCCTTTCTCGAGCGCACCGCCTCCAAGCTCTCCGGCGGCAACCAGCAGAAGATCCTGTTCGGCAAGAGCTTCGGCGAGGACTACGACATCTACATCTTCGACGAACCCACCGTCGGCGTCGACGTCGGCACGCGGGCCGCGCTCTATCGCATCATCAAGGCGATCGCCGAGGCCGGAAAGGCCGTCGTGGTGATCTCCTCCGACCTCCCCGAGGCCATGCACCTCGCCCATCGCCTGATCGTCTTCCGTAATGGCCGGATCTCGGCGGAATTCGAGGGCGAAGCCATTCAGGAACAGGCGGTTCTCGGCGCCTTCTTCGATCAGGAAAGAAAATCAGCATGAACACCCAGCTGGAAACCGCGTCGCCCGCCGACGCCAAGCCAACCTTCTCCGCTCTTTCGGCGCTCAAGGCCGTCTTCATCAAGCTCGGCGTGCTGCCCTTCTTCCTCGTGGCGGCCCTCATCCTGTTCACGCTCGCCTCGAAACAGTTCCTGACGCTCGACAACCTCACCAACGTGGCGCGCCAGTCGGTCTATCTCGTGCTCGTCTCGCTCGGGCAGATGCTGGTCCTGGTCACCGGCGGCTTCGATCTGGCGGTCGGCACGTCGATCGCGCTGACCTCCGTCGTCTCGGCTTCGGTCATGGTCTACTTCGCCGCGCAGTTCCCCGACATGGTCTGGCTGGTCATCCTGCTCGGGGTACTTTCGGGCTTCCTCGCTGCGCTCGCCATCGGTTCGCTGAACGGCCTCGGCATCGCCCAGTTCGGCGTCTCGCCCTTCATCATGACGCTGGGCGCGCAATCGGTCGGCGCCGGCATCGCGCTTTATCTCACCGGCGGCGTGCCGATCGGCAATCTGCCGTACGAATTCGGCGATTTCTTCGGTTTCGGCCGCATCTTCGGCGTGCCTGTCCCGGTCCTGGTGGCGATCGTTGCCATCGTCGGCATGTGGATCCTGATGAACCGCACGCGCAGCGGCGCCCGCATCTACGCCATCGGCGGCAACATCAAGGCCGCAAACCTCTCCGGCATCAACACCAAGCGCACGCTGTTCCTCGCCTACATCCTCTGCGCCCTTTTGGCCTCGGTCGCCGGCGTGTTGCTGACCGCCCGCGTCGAGAGTGGTGAGACCAATCTCGGCGGCACGATCGCGCTGGAATCGATCGCGGCCTGCGTCATCGCCGGCGTGTCGCTGCGCGGCGGCATCGGCCGGGTGGAAAGCGTGGTGCTCGGCGCCTTCTTCATCGTGCTGGTGCAGAACGGCATGAACCTGATGCAGATCGGTTCCTACATGCAGATGGTACTGCTGGGCTCGCTGCTCATCCTCGCCGTCGTCATCGACCAGTTCCGCTACCGGATGCTCATCGGGAACCGCTGAATGCTCTGGTCCTTGGTTGTCCAATCAGCCGAGGTGGACGCAGAAGGCTCGGCACGCTCAGATTGAGTTCCTTATTCGCTCCAGGATCGACAGGAATTCCGCGATCAGCGGGCTATTCTTGTTGTCCCGCCGATAGGCGATCTTGTGCGTCGATGAAAAGCCGAAGGCGGCGGGCCGGATGGCGCGCAATTCGCCCCGCGCCACCCATGGTTCGGCGAAATGGCAGGGCAGAAAGCCGATGAACTGGCCCGAAAGGATGAGCATGACCTGCGCTTCCATTGCTACGACCGAGGCGCTCGCGCGCGGATGGCCGACCAGGTAGAGGTCGTCGAAATGGCGGTAACGCCGGACAGAGAAGCGCGCGCCGGCAATGACCCGCTGGTCGATCTCATGGTCCGGTCTGTCGAACAGCGGGTGCTCGCGGCCACAATAGAGATTGTGCGGCTCGCTGGCGAAGTCACGGTAGGTCAGGCCGGGAGAACGCTGTGAAAACGGCCCGATGGCGATATCGCGATCACCGTCTGCAACCTTCTGTTCCAGCTCCGAGGGCGTGCCCAGTTCGAGGTCGATGAAGATGTCCGCATCCGGCCGCATGAACTCGGCGATTGCCCGTTGCACCCCCAGTTGCTTGCTGGTCATCACACCGTCCGACGCGCCCAGCCGCAGGCGGCCGGAAAGATTGCCACTCGCCGCACTGACGCGCTGGGTGAAATCGTCGATGTCGCGGAACAGCTTGACGGCAGCGTCATAGGTGGCCCGACCGAGTTCGGTCAGCCGAAACTGCTGCCTGCCGCGATGACACAACTGGCCGCCGACCCGCTTTTCCAACTCGGCCAGATGGGTGCTCAGCGTCGATTGCGACAGGTTCAGCGCCAGTTGCGCATCCGAAAAGCCATTGGCATCCGCAAGCACGACGAAAACGCGGAGCAGACGGATATCGATATTGTCGAGGCGACGCATCGGCGAGACTCACATTGACGTTCTTCGATGTAACATCCCAAATATTGTGATTTACTCCAATGTAAAAATGCATGACGCTGCCTCAAACTCAAAAAAAGGGGAACAACATGAACAAGACACTTGGACTGACGACCGCGATCGCCCTGATCGTGTCTTCCACGAACGCTTTCGCTGCGGACCAGATCCGCATTCTCGCGCCGACCTGGCTCGGCTTTGCGCCGGTCCACGTGGCGCTGGCCAATGGATGCTTCGAACAGGAGAAGCTCGACGTCACCATCAATTTCGAGGACGACCTCAGCAATGTGATGGCGGCCATGGCGCGCGGCGACGTCGAGATCCAGATGCGCAGCGTCGGCGAGTATCAGGGCCGTCCGCGCGACAAGACGACGCCCGGCATCATCATCGGCACGATCGACGAATCCGTCGGTGGCGACGGCGTGATTGCCGACGGCAGCATCAAGACGGTTGCCGACCTCAAGGGCAAGACCATCGCCGCCGAACCCAATATCCCGTCGCGTCTCCTGCTGCAGATGGAACTGAAGCAGGCCGGCCTCACTCTCAAGGACCTGGACATCAAGGAGATCTCCACGGCCGACACGGGCGCCGTTTTCGTCGATGACAGCATTGCCGCGGTCGCCACTTACGAACCCTTCATGTCGCAGGCCATCAAGGCGTCCTCCCGCGAGGGCGCCAAGGTCCTGATCTCCTCGAAGGATCATCGCGGCCTCATCATCGACGCCATCATCGCGCGCAACGACGACCTCAAGGCGTCGCCGGACAAGTATGGGCGTTTCCTGAAGTGCATCTATGAGGCGGTCGACTTCATCAAGGCCGAGCCGCAGAAGTTCGCCGAGATCGCCGCTCCGAGCTTCGGCCTGACGCCCGAAGAGGTGCTGGACGTGGTCAATGGCAGCCTGGCCTACACCACGCTCGCGGAAGCCCAGGCCTATATGGGTGAGCCGGGCAAACCGGGCAGCCTGTTCGGGATCTTCGATACGGTGATGGCGCTCAATCTGGAGAATGGCGCAGCCGACAACCAGCTGGTGGCGGCCGAGCAGATCGACAGCACCATCATCGCGACCGTCGGCAAGTGAGTTCGGACCGGCACGCGCGGATGTTTCGGAAACTGTTCACCTTTCGAGGCGGGAAGTCGCCGGCCGTTGAACTGATCGTCGGTCTGGCGGCGGCGGCGATCCTGCTGGGTTTCTGGGAACTGGTGGCGCGGCTCGGCCTCGTCAAGCCGCAGTTCCTGCCGTCACCCGGCGACGTTCTGGCGGCGCTCTGGCGCATGCTGACGCAGCAGGACCTCCTCTGGCATACGGCAGTCTCCGCGGGGCGCGTCTGGTCGGCTTTCCTGCTGGCCGCGCTGATGGCGATCCCGATCGGCATGCTGATGAGCAGCTATCGCATCGTCGGGGCGTCGCTCGAACCGATGATCGATTTCATCCGATACCTGCCGGTACCGGCTCTCGTGCCCCTGTCGATCATCTGGTTCGGCGTGGGCGAGTCCACCAAGATCTTCCTGCTGTGGCTCGGTACCTTCTTTCAGTTGGTGCTGTTCGTGGCGGACGATGCCCGCCGCGTGCCCAACGAATATGTCGAGGTGGCCCGCACCGTCGGTGCGCGGTCGCGGCAGGTGATGACGGACGTGATCTTCAGGGCCATGGGGCCGTCGCTGCTCGACAATCTCAGGATCACGCTCGGCTGGTGCTGGACCTATCTCATCATCGCCGAAATCGTCGCGGCCGATTCCGGCATTGGTTTCGTCATCTGGTCGGCGCGCCGTTACGTCAAGACGCCCGAGGTCATGGCCGGCGTTCTCGTCATCGGCCTGGTCGGCCTGGTGACCGACCAGCTGCTGCGCGTCCTGCATCGCCGGATCTTCCAATATGTGTGAGCCCTCCATGGCAGAGAACTACTTGGCATTCGAGGGCGTGACGAAGAACTTCGGCCCGATGGACGTCGTCACGAAGACCGATCTTTCGATCGGTCGCGGCAGCTTCGTCGTCTTCCTCGGCCCGTCCGGCTGCGGCAAGACCACGCTGATGCGCATGGTGGGCGGTCTCGACACACCCTCCACCGGGCAGATCAGGCTCGGCGGTGATATCGTGCGTGCCCCCGATCGACGCCGCGGCATGGTCTTCCAGGCCTATTCCTCCTTTCCCTGGCTGACAGTTGCCGAAAACATCGCCTTCGGCATGCGCTACCGCTCCGACATCTCCACGCAGGAAAAGGCGGAGCGCAAGGCGCACTATCTGAAGCTGGTGGGGCTCGAGGAATTCGCCGACGCCTATCCGTCGCGCATTTCCGGCGGCATGCGCCAGCGCGTCGCCATCGCCCGCACGCTTGCCGCCGGTTCCGAAGTCCTGCTGATGGACGAGCCGTTCGGTGCGCTCGATGCCCTGACCCGCGAACGTCTGCAGGTGCAGCTGAGGGCGTTGCAGATATCCGAGCAGAAGACCGTGATCTTCGTCACGCATGACGTCGAGGAGGCCGTGTTCCTCGCCGACCGCGTCGTGCTGTTTTCAAAGCGGCCGGCGCGCATCGTCGCCGACATCGACGTCAACGCCGCTCTCGGCGTGGAGCGACCGTTGGAGATCCGCGAAACCCAGGGCTTCTTCGACCTTCGCAACAAGATCCTCCATCTCATCCGCAACGAAACGGGAGATCCCGTATGAAGGGCATGTTTTCGGGCCGCACGGTGGTGATCACCGGGGCAAGCCGCGGGATCGGGCTCGGCATCGCCCGGGCCTTTAACCGCGAGGGCGCGCGGCTCCATCTGATCGCCGATGATCCGGCCGTTCACGAACGCGCCGCCGAACTCGGTGCCACCGCGGCCCAGGCGGACATTGCTGACGGGGCGCGCGTCGACTCCGTGTTGAAGGACGTGGCAACGATCGACGTGCTGATCAACAATGCGGGCCTGGAGCGGCTGACGCCGCTCGATGATACGAGCCCCGAGGGTTTCGCCACCTTCCGCCGCATCATCGACATCAACATTGCGGGCACGGCGCTGGTCACGAGGCGTGCGCTCCGGTCGATGTCTTCGGGCGGGGCTATCGTCAACACGGCGTCGATATGGGGACGGGTGGCGGAGGCGCAGTTCGACGCCTATGTGGCCTCGAAACATGCGATCATCGGGCTCACCAAGACGTGGGCGAAGGAGCTCGGGCCGCGCAATATCCGCGTCAATGCCGTCTGCCCCGGCTGGGTGAGAACGGAGGCCTCGATGCGTTCGCTGGGGCTCATGGCCTCCGCGCAGGGCGTCAGCGAAGACAGGCTTCTCGAAGACATCGTCGGCGGGCAGGCTCTGCCCGGCCTGATGGAGCCCGACGACATGGGAGAGGTCTACCTCTTTCTCGCCTCCGACAGGGCGAAGAACATCACCGGCCAGTCGATCGGCGCCGATCGGGGAGAAGTTCCATGGTGAAACCGTTGATGGGCAAGAGGGCCCTGGTGACCGGGGCGGCGAGCGGCATCGGCCGGGCTGTCGCGGAGGCGCTTGCGGCCGAGGGCGCCACGGTGATCGGACTGGATCTCAGGCCGCAGGAGGGAAATATCGCCATCCTCGCCTGCGATCTCGCGGACGAGGGGCAGATCGTCTCCTGCGTCGGCGAGGCAGTTCAGCGGATGGGCGGAATCGACATCCTCGTCAACAATGCGGGCATCCTGGAAGAATCCCGGCTGGGGAGGATCACCACCGCCCATATCGATCGCATGTTCGCGGTCAATGTGCGGGGAGCAATTCTTGTGGCGCGGGAAGCACTGCCGCATCTGCCCGATGGGGGACGGATCATCAACATCGCCTCCGAACTCGCCTATCTCGGCAGGGCGGATACGTCCATCTATTGCGCCACCAAGGCGGCCATCCTCGGCCTGACCCGGTCCTGGGCAAGGGAACTGGCGCCGAAGATTCTGGTCAATGCTGTGGCTCCCGGTCCGACCGACACCCCGCTGCTCGGCTTCGAGACCCTGACGGCGGACCAGAAGGCGGCCGAGACGGCCAATCCCATGGGGCGGATCGGCAGGCCGGAGGAAGTGGCGGCGGCCGTGGTTTTTCTCGCCGGGCCTGGTGCCACCTTCTTCACCGGACAATGCCTGGGCGCCAATGGCGGCGCGGCGATGATTTGAGGACCTCACCATGAACGACAGCGTATTCTGGGCCGAACAGACCTGGCCCGAGGCGGCCGCGAAGGTGGCGGGCGGCGCACCGATATTCCTGCCGCTCGGCGCGACCGAGCAGCACGGCCATCACATGGCACTCAATGTCGACGTCGTGCTGCCGACGTCCATATGTGAGACGGTCGCGAGAGCCGTTGGCGGGCTCGTTCTGCCCACTATCCCCTATGGCAACCGTTCGCAGCCGAAGACCGGCGGCGGATCGGCCTTCGGCGGCACGATCAATCTGACGGCCCACACGTTCTCGCTCGTGGTGCGCGACGTCCTGTGCGAGCTCTACCGGCAGAAGGTCCGGCGGATCGTGGTGGTCAACGGCCATTACGAGAACATCTGGCCCGCGGTCGAAGGCATCGAGCTGGCACTGGATGCGATCGGCCGCGACCGCTCAGACGGGCTGACGATCCTCAGGCTCGACCACTGGGATCTGGTCCAGCCCTCGACCATCGATCGGATTTTCCCGGACGGCTATCCCGGCATCGAGCTTGAACATGCGAGCGTGATCGAGACTTCCATGATGCTGGCGCTGCGCCCCGAGCTCGTCGATCTTGGTCGATCGCTTCACGACGGGCCGGCGAAGTTCAAGCCTTATGACCGCTATCCTGTTCCGCTCGCCGACGTGCCGCCTTCGGGCGTGCTGTCCATGACAGCGGGATCGAGGGAAGAAAAAGGCAATTGGCTGCTGACCGATGTGGTCAGCCGCATGACACAAATAATTCGAGACGAATTCAGCATTGGAGGCCATCATGATCAACGCTAAGCATCAGCCGGTGGACGCCGCCGAGGTTCCGCGCTTTGCCGGCCAGGCGACGTTCATGCGGCTTCCGGCCGTGCCGTCCGCCGAGGGGCTCGACATCGCCCTGGTCGGTATTCCCTGGGACGGCGGAACCACCAACCGGGCCGGCGCCCGTCATGGACCGCGTGAGATCCGCAGCCAGTCGAGCCTGATGCGCAAGGTGCATCATGTTTCCAAGATCGCGCCCTTCAGCCTCGCAAATATCGCCGACGTCGGCGATCTCTCGGTCAATCCGATCGACCTGATGGACGCGCTGAAGCGCATCGAGGAAGGCATTGCCAGCATCATCGCGGTCGGGGCCATTCCGCTTTCCGCCGGTGGCGACCACCTGACGACGCTGCCGGTGCTGCGTGCGGTGGCCCGGCACAGACCGGTCGGGCTCATCCATTTCGATGCCCATTCCGACACCAATGACAGCTATTTCGGCGGCAACCGCTATACCCATGGCACGCCGTTCCGGCGCGCCATCGAGGAGGGATTGCTCGACCCGAAGCGCATGGTGCAGATCGGCATTCGCGGTTCGATCTATGAGACCGACGAGCATGCCTGGGCCGTCGAGCAGGGCATCCGCATCATCTATATGGAAGAGTTCACCCACCGCGGCGCGGCCGAGGTGATCGCCGAAGCAAAGGCGATCGTCGGTTCGGCGCCGACCTATGTGACCTTCGATATCGACAGCATCGACCCGTCCATGGCACCGGGCACCGGTACGCCGGAGGTCGGCGGCTTCACCACGCGCGAGGCACAACAGATGATCCGCCTGCTGGAAGGCGTCGATATCGTCGGTGCCGACGTCGTCGAGGTGGCGCCACCCTTCGATCTCGCCGGTATGACGGCGATCGCCGGCGCGACGATGATGTTCGAACTGATGTGCGTGATCGCGGCGAAATTCCGGTCGTGACGCGACCGGTGTCATTGCTACCCGCCGCACCCGCGCCTCGTGCATCGTGCATCGTGGCTTTCACGGCTTTCTTCATCAAGGTAAAAGGGCGGGTGGCACCCCACCGTACGTGTGCATCAACAGCCGGCGAGCGGACAAGGGCGGCCAAGGCGTGAGACGAAGTTGGAGAAGATTGTCGATGAGCCTAACCACCTCGCTCTATCCCGAGAGAAATATTGTGGACCGCGCGGCACTGGCAAGACTGCAAGCCGCAGGTTGCCGGGAGCGTCGCACGCGCCTTTCCAATTGGCTTGTTGAGGTTGGCCTAGATGGGTCCGTGATCACGCGACCTCAACATCTGACATACTTTTTTGGGTTGCATGGATGGAGAAGTTCGCCAGCTTCGGGTTTCGTTGGCCGTGATGGCTTCGGTTTGATCTCGGTCGGCAATTCAATGGAGTCTGACGTCCACGCCGATGAAACAGTCCGGTTCGACGATTCGATGTTCGCGACCACTGACGAAGACCGCGAGCGAGCGGCAATTGCCGCGTTGGATATTCGCCTGGCTAAGACGAAGGCGCTAGGCGCTGATTGCACCGAAATCGCAGGACGGACCATCACTCCGATATACGATCAAATCTTGTCGATGCGCCGACGCAAGCACCCGGATGAAGTCGCGCTCATTTCCGCAGCCATTGCCGTTAATGAAGCCGGATACCGTGCGATTGCGCCGCATATCGCCCCCGGACTTCTGGAAACGGAAGTGTTTGCCCTATTTCAGGGAGCTGCAATTGTGGCTGCGGGACAGACGATGGGGGAGCTAGGAAACGATTTTCGCGGGGGACAGCCGGGCGGGCGACCTCGACCCGTGCCCCTGGTGGAGGGCGATCTTCTGCCCGTGGACGCCGGAGCGGTCTTCGCAAACTATTTTTCCGATATGTGCCGGACTTTCGCTGTATCGGGGACACGAGCGCCCCTTCAGGAGGAAGCCTTCAGCCGCGTTGTGCATGCACTGTCTATAGCCGAAGACATGATCCGGCCGGGCGTTCGATGCGGGACAGTTTTCCAGGAGATTTCATCCATCCTGAATAGCGTCCGCGGCGACTGGCGCTTTGACCATCACCTAGGACATGGGTTAGGCTTGAACCCGGTCGAGCGTCCCTTCATAAATTCGGGTTCGAACGACATCTTTGAAGAGGGTTGCACGTTCACGCTCGAACCCGGCTTGTACGGAGACAATCTCCGGGGTGGAATACGTCTCGAGCAGAATTACGTCATAGAAAATGGCGCCCTTCGCCGGCTATCCAACTTACCGCTGGACATCTGAAAATGTCGCGGAGCCGAAAGCTCGCACTGGGTGCGCGCACGATCGAATCAATCCGCCGTCCGGTCTCTCGATCAGAAGAGTCCTGAAGGCAGCTTGCCGAAGCTCGTGGGAGGCACGGCAGGTGAAGAGGAGTTGCGGTGGGATCAGGGGCCGGCCGCCGCCATGACCTTCCCGAGTGCCTCGACGAGCATGTCGGCATTTGCGCGTGAGAAGACGAGCGGCGGGCGGATCTTCAGCACGTTGGCGCGGGGGCCGGATGCGCTGATGAGGACGCGGCGTTCGCGAAGGCCGTTGACGATGCGGGCGGTGAGGGCAGCGTCCGGGCTCCTGGTCGCCGGGTCGGAGACGATCTCGACGCCGAAGAAGAGGCCGGCGCCACGGACGTCGCCGATTGCGGGGTGGCGGTCGGCCAGATCCTTCAGGCCGTCCATCAGATAGCGGCCGACGTCGAGCGCATTCTGCTGCAGGCCATCGATGCGGATCGTGTCGAGCACCGCCTTGCCGGCGGCGGCAGCGACCGGGTTTCCGCCGAAGGTGTTGAAGTAGCGCGCCTTCGGGCCGAACTCGGCGATGACCTCCGGCCGCAGCACGATGCCGGCCATCGGGTAACCGTTGCCCATCGGTTTGCCGAGCGTCACCATGTCGGGGGAAATGCCGTGGCGCTCGAAGCCCCACATGGCCTCGCCGGTGCGGCCGAAACCGGGCTGCACCTCGTCGGCGACGAAGAGGCCACCGGCCTCGTGGATGGCGTCCACCGCCGGTTTCAGAAAGCCCTTCGGACCGGCGAAGATGCCGTCGCTGGAAAAGATCGTATCGACGATCAGCATGGCCGGCTTGATGCCGTGGCGCCTGAGGTCGGCGATGGCGGCGCGGACGTCGCGGCCGAACTTCTCCATCATCTCCTCGGGCGAATGGCGGTAGCTGTCGGGGGCGGGCACCGTGCGCACGTGGGGCCCAAGCGTCACGGATTCGCCGAGCGAGGGCGAGAATTCGGCAACCGCGCTGGTGAGGCCATGATAGGCGAGATCGGTGGCGATGATGCCGGTACCGCCGGTAACGAAGCGGGCGATGCGCACGGCAAGGTCGTTTGCCTCGCTGCCGGTGCAGGTGAACATTGCCTGGCTCAGGCCCTCGGGGAAAGTTGCCGTCAGGGTTTCGGCATAGTCGACGATGCCTTCATGCAGGTAGCGCGTATGGGTGTTGAGAATGGCGGTCTGCCTGGTGATCGCCTCGACGACGCGCGGATGGCAGTGGCCGAGCGAGGCGACGTTGTTGTAGGCGTCGAGATAAGGTTCGCCCGCTGTATCGTAAAGGAAGACGCCTTCGCCGCGCACGAGATGCAGCGGCTTCTCGTAGAACAGGCGGTAGGCCGGGCCGAGCACCTTTTCCCGCCGGGCGATGAGCGCTCGTTCGCCCTCGCTCAGCCGTTCGAAATCCTCGCGAGAAAAAGCATTCACCATCGACATGATCAGGCCTCGGAAAGGTTGGGGACGAGCCTTCTCAGCCCGGCCGCGGTGAGATCGGCAGTGTTCTGCAGGCCACGCCAGGCGGTGGCGTGGTTGCGCATGATATAATCGCGATTTTCCGGGAAGTGGGCCGAGCGCCATTCGGCGATGATGATCGACATGGCGAGGCGCGCCCGGGTGAGAAGGGGCAGGAGCTCGATCTCGGCCTCCTCGAGCGCGCGTGCCGACTGGTAGCCTTCCAGGAAAGCGCTGATGCGGGCGGCCCAGTTGTCGGTTGCGAGATGATAGGAGAGGGCGACGGCGAGGTCGTTGACGACCGGCGCATAGACCATGTCGCCGAAATCGATGATGCCAACCACGCGCGTCGGCTCCGCCGGATCGAGCAGGATATTGTGCGGGTTGAAGTCGTTGTGGATGATCTGCCGGCGCCTGATCGCGGCAATCGCCGGAAGGGCACTCTCGAACTCGGCCAGAACCGCGTCAACCTGGGCGCGACGCTCCGGGGCCACGTGGTCGATCACGGCGGCAAGATCGAGCGTGTGGGAAATGTCCCACATCAGCTTTCCTTCGGGCGGGCGTCCGGCATAATTTTCAAGGCCCAGCCCGAGTTCGGCGAGTGCCCGGCCGACATTGCGGCTTTGGGCTTCGCTGGCCGGCGTGCGGTATTGCAGTTCGCCGTGGAGGAAGGTGAGGAGGCGCATGATGCGCGGACCTTCGGAGGTGAACAAGGTGTGGCAGGGCTTGCCTTCGAGGGTAGGCAACAGCCGCGGCACGGGTACGCCGGGAGCGACGACCTGAAGATGGAGGAGGGCGCCGTCCTGAAAGTCCAGCGTTGCCGGATCCTCGGCGGGATTGGCGATCTTCAGGATGAAGGCGGTCCCATCCGTCGCGGTAAAGAGAAAGGTCTCGTCACGCTCGCTGGACAGGCGCTTGACCACGCCGTTCAGGCCATAGACGGCGCGAACGGCGTCCTGTGCATCGTCGAGCGACGTGGGGCTCCATGTCGCAGACATCGAATCCGTCTTCCTGGCGGCCGATTGCTCGGTCATGATTTCTCCGTTGCGTGCGTTTACCCCGCCGGCTGTCGAGGCGGATGCCCGCGGTCTTTCAGCACGGGCCGGCATTGCCACGCTCCTTGTTCGTGTGAACACGTCGCCGGCGGCTAGCGATACTTGAAACACGCAAAAAAAGATGCATCAAGTATCTTGTCACTTTATTTTGCGGATTGGGCCCCATGACCGAGTTTTCGACACTGGAATATGCGAACCTCAACAGCGTCGTTTACGGCGCGTTGTGCGATGCGCTGATGCAGGGTCGGTTCCAGCCCGGCGATCGGTTGAAGATCCGGGATCTCGCCGAGCAGTTCGGCACAAGTGTCACGCCGATCCGCGATGCCATCCTGCGTCTCGTCAACGACGAGGCCGTTACCTTCCGCTCGCCGCGCGACATCCGCATCGCCGGCCTCAGCGAAGAACGCTACCGCGAGATCCGCGCCATTCGCGTCCGCCTCGAGGGGCTCGCTGCCGAAACCGCTGCCCAGGTGGCAACAAGCGCCGATATCCAGGCCCTGGAGCAGATCGTGCGCGAAAACGAGGCTGCAATCTTGGAGGGGGACCGGCTGAGGGGCACGCAACTCAATCAGGCCTTCCATTTCATGCTGCCCAAGATCGCCGGGCTTCCGGTGCTCACCAGCATCTTGCGCAGGCTCTGGCTGCAGATGGGGCCGCATATTTCCGGCGCCTACCTCGCCGGCGGCCGGGCGATGATCGACCATCACTATCCGGTCATTGAGGCGCTGAAGCGGCACGATCCGGCGGCGGCCTCGATGGCGATCGTCGACGATATCCTGTTGGGTGGGAAGCCGATCCTGGACCGCATCGCCAGCGGCACGGAGCGGGAGGCCCGTCGCGCTTGACGGTAGCGAGAACAGAGGGCTTGCAATTCATCCGCCGCTGATTACGATGTATCAAGCATCAAGGAGAATTCAGCATGACCGAAGAGCGCCGCTACATGTTGCTGACGGGGGCCAGCCGCGGCATCGGGCATGCGACGGTCAAGCTCTTTCAATCGAAAGGCTGGCGCATTCTGACCGTGTCCCGTCAGCCCTTTTCCGAGGAATGCGCCTGGCCCTCCGCCCGGGAAAGCCACATCCAGGCCGATCTCGCCGATCTTACGCAGATCGACCGGCTTGCGGCGACGGTGCGCGAGCGGCTGCCGCACGGCAAGCTGCACGCGCTCGTCAACAATGCCGGGATTTCGCCCAAGGGCCCCAACAGAAGCCGGCTCGGTGTGATGGACACGGATGCGAGCGTCTGGATGCAGGTGCTCAACGTCAATCTCGTCTCGACCGCGCTGATCGCCCGGACGCTGATGCCGGAGCTCGAGGCGGCCAAGGGCTCGATCGTCAACGTCACCTCGATCGCCGGTTCGCGCGTTCATCCGTTTGCCGGTGTCGCCTATGCGGCGTCCAAGGCGGGACTGGCGTCGCTGACGCGTGAAATGGCACATGAGTTCGGCCGACGCGGCGTGCGCGCCAATGCGATAGCGCCGGGCGAGATCGAAACCTCGATCCTTTCGCCCGGCACCGATGCGCTCGTCGCCGCCGAAGTGCCGATGGGAAGGCTGGGCGAACCGCGCGAAGTCGCGGAAACCATCTACTTCCTGTGCACCGAACAGTCCTCCTACATCAATGGAGCGGAAATCCACATCAACGGAGGGCAGCACGTCTGACAAAGGTCAAGCGATCCGAATTGTCCGTTGACCGGCAATGACCGGAATGCATCAATCGGTCGATACGTCCAGGGGAAAAGGATGTGACGACCGAAGTGACCGCAGCCAAAGCCGCAAAGGAATGGCAGGCGGTCCGCGTGATTACGTCACGGAGCCTGCACCGGCTCAACACAACGAAGAAAAGGGGAATGTGATGAAGACAATCATGAAATCCGGCTTCCTGGCGGCAGCTGCCGCAGTGCTCTCGGTCGGCCTCGCTGCGCCGGCCGTCGCACGCGACCTGACCGTCGTATCGTGGGGCGGCAACTACCAGGACGCCCAGCGCAACATCTACTTCAAGCCGTTCTCGGAAAAACTCGGCAAGCCTGTGCTCGACGAGGCCTGGGACGGCGGCATCGGCGTCATCCAGTCGAAGGTCAAGGCCGGCGCGCCGAATTGGGATGTGGTCCAGGTCGAAGCCGAAGAGCTGGCGCTCGGCTGTTCCGACGGCCTCTACGAGAAGATCGACTGGGACAAGATGGGCGGCAAGGACAAGTTCCTCGACAGCGCCGTCAATGACTGCGGAGTCGGCGCCATCGTCTGGTCGACGGCGATTGCCTATGACGGCGACAAGCTTGCTGCGGGGCCGGCATCCTGGGCCGACTTCTGGAACGTCGAGAAGTTCCCCGGCAAGCGTTCGCTGCGCAAGGGACCGAAATACACGCTCGAATTCGCCCTGCTTGCCGATGGCGTCTCCAAGGACGAGCTCTATGACGTGCTCGGCACCGACGAAGGTATCGAACGCGCCTTCAAGAAGCTCGACGAGTTGAAGCCGAACATCGTCTGGTGGGAATCCGGTGCGCAGCCGCTGCAGTTCCTGGCTTCGGGCGAAGTGGTCATGACCTCGGCCTATAACGGCCGCATCACCGGCATCAACCGCTCGGAAGGCAAGAACTTCAAGGTCGTCTTCCCCGGCTCCATCTATGCGGTCGACAGTTGGGTCGTGCTGAAGGACGCGGAAAACAAGGATGCCGCGCAGGACTTCATCGCCTTCGCCAGCCTGCCGGAAAACCAGTCCAAGCTGCCGGAATTCGTCGCTTACGGCCTGCCGAACAAGGACGCGGCCGCCAAGGTGCCGGCGGAGTTCGCCAAGGATCTGCCGACCGACCCGGCAAACCTGCCGGATGCCATTCCGCTCAATGTCGATTTCTGGATCGACAATGCGGAAACGCTGACTGAGCGCTTCAACGCCTGGCTGGCCCAGTAAGAACGTCCGGGGGAAGGCGCTCTTATCGGGTGCCTTCCCCGCATGGCCGGGTGCGTTCCGCAAAGCGCACTTCTCGCCTCAAGCGTGGAGTCTTCCGTGGCCGAATTCATTCGATTTGACCGCATTACCAAATTCTACGGCCCGCTCTGCGTGGTCAAGGATCTCGATCTCGGCATCGAGAAGGGCGAATTCGTCAGCCTGCTCGGACCATCGGGCTCCGGCAAGACGACGCTGCTGATGATGCTTGCCGGCTTCGAACAGCCGACCTCGGGCAGTATCGTGGTCGATGGAAGGGCCATCAACGCGGTGCCGACCCACAAACGGGACATGGGCGTCGTCTTCCAGAGCTATGCGCTTTTCCCCCACATGTCCGTTGGCGACAACATCGCCTTTCCGCTGCAGATGCGCGGCGTCGGCAAGGCGGAGATCGGCGAGCGCGTTAGCCGCGCGCTCGACATGGTTCAGATGTCGGCCCTTGCCGACCGCCGCCCCATCCAGCTCTCAGGCGGCCAGCAGCAGCGCGTGGCGCTGGCCCGCGCCCTCGTTTTCGAGCCGCGTGTCGTCCTGATGGACGAACCGCTCGGGGCGCTCGACAAGCAGTTGCGTGAGCAGATGCAACTCGACATCCGCGACCTGCATCGTCGCCTTGGGCTTACCATCGTCTTCGTCACGCACGACCAGTCCGAAGCGCTCACCATGTCGGACCGGGTCGCCGTCTTCAACAAGGGCAATATCGAGCAGATCGGCACGCCGCGCGAGGTCTATGACGCACCGGCGACGCGTTTCGTGGCCGAGTTCATCGGCGAGACGAATCTCTTTGAAGCTGTTGTGGAATCGGTGAACGGAGAGGAAGCGGTCGTGCGGCTTCCGTCCGGCGCACAGGTTATCTCGGTCGTTTCCGGCGGTGTCGCCCCCGGCCAGGACGTGCTTCTCTCCATCCGTCCGGAACGGGTGGAGCTTGCAGAGACGCGAGGCGAGGCGCGCAACGTACTGGAAACGGAGGTGACCGATTCCGTCTACCAGGGAGATCATCTGCGGGTGCAATTGCACAACTCCATCCATCCGCTGATTGCCAAGCTCGGTCGGCGTTCGCGCGAATTTTCGCCCGGCACCAAGGTCTTTGCGACCTTTGCGGCCGATGATTGTCGGGTCATCGTGCCATGAGTACAGCCTCCTCCCGCACGGGGCGGTCGCTTCTCCTGCTGGCGCCGCTCATGCTCTTCCTCATCGGCTTCTTCGTCTGGCCGCTCTTCAGCATGATGTCGCAGTCGGTGTCCGATCCCGCCGTATTGCGCCTGTTGCCACGAAGCGCCGAGGTCCTCGCCGATTGGGACCGCACGTCGCCACCGACAATGGAAATGCAGGCTGCGGTCATCGAGGACCTGAAGGCGGTCGATGACGATCAGGCGCTCGGTGACATGGTGCGCCGTCTCAACAGCGCCCGGTCGGGTTTCCGAACGCTGATGGGCAAGACAATGACGGCCGTCGGAGATAGCGCAAATCCGCCCGTCGATCTCGTTTCCATCGATAAACGCTGGGAGAAACCGGAATTCTGGCTGGCGATCGCGGACGCGCTCTCGCCCTATACCGACCGCAACCTGCTCGCGGCGGTCGATCTCGGGCGAAACGCTGCGGGCGAGATCGAACAGCTGCCGGCGGACCAGTCGGTCAACCGCGTAATCCTCCTGCGCACCTTCTGGATCGCCGCGCTCGTTACCTTCGCCTGCGCCTGCATCGGCTACCCTTACGCCATCATCGCCGCATCGCTTGCCGGCTGGAAGCGCGACCTGATGCTGGCCGCCGTCCTGTTGCCGCTGTGGACCTCGCTCCTGGTGCGCACCGCGGCCTGGTTCATCCTGTTGCAGGAAAAGGGGTTGATCAACGATCTCCTGCTGACGCTCGGCATCGTCAATTCGCCGCTCGCGCTGATCTTCAACCGCACCGGTGTCATCATCGCCATGACCCATGTGCTGCTGCCGTTCATGGTCCTGCCGATCTATTCGGTGCTGATCACCATTCCCAAGAACCTGATGCCGGCTGCCGCATCGCTCGGCGCCCATCCGCTACGCGCCTTCCTGCGCGTGCTCTTGCCGCTCAGCCTGCGCGGCGTCGCTTCCGGCGGACTGCTCGTCTTCATCTCGGCGATCGGCTATTACATCACGCCTGCGCTGATCGGCGGGCCGGGCGACCAGATGATCTCGTCGATCATCGCCTTCTACGCCACCGGTTCGGCGAACTGGGGCATGGCGGGCGCGCTCGGTGTCGTGCTGCTCGTTGCGACCCTGTTGCTTTACAGTGTCTATGCGCGGCTTTCCCGCGACGAGCCCGGGAGGCACTGACGATGCCGATGAAAATCGCCAAGGCAACCTTCGCCACGCTGACCATCCTCTTCCTCGTCGCGCCCCTGATCGCCATCCTGCCTCTGGCGTTCACCTCGAGCGTCATCCTCACCTATCCCATCCCCTCCTGGTCGCTGCGCTGGTTCGAGGAACTGTTCTTTGCCGATGCCTGGCGGCGGGCGATCGTCAACAGCCTGATAATCGGAACGGGTACCACGCTGCTGGCCACCGTGCTCGGCACTGCCGCCTCGGTCGGCCTGCGTAACCGGCTGCTTTTCTTCCGCGGCTCCATCCGCACGCTCTTCCTTCTGCCGATGGTCGTGCCGGCCGTCGTGCTCGGTGTCGGCATGCAAGTTCTGCTGTCGGGGTTTGGCCTCACCAACAGCTATCTCGGGGTGATCATCGCTCACACCGTCGTCGCCGTTCCCTTCGTGGTGGTGAGCGTCACCGGAGCGCTGGCCGGGATCGACGAGCGCGTGGAACTGGCCGCGCAGAGCCTCGGCGCTTCGCCGTCGACGGTCTTTCGTCGCATCACGCTGCCGCTCGCCATGCCGGGCGTTCTGTCCGGTGCGGTGCTCGCCTTTGCCACCTCGCTCGACGAGGTTGTGTTGACGCTTTTCGTTGCGGGTCCCAACCAGCGCACGCTGGCGCGGCAGATGTTTTCCTCGATCCGCGAGAACATCAGCCCGGCGATCGCCGCGGCCGCCTTCCTGTTCATTGCGGCGACCGTGATCATCGGGCTCATCCTGATGCTGTCGAGATCAATGCTGACCAAGCGCACCGGGTGATCAGAACCTGCGAACCACCCTGTCCCTTTGTCGATGCGGATGGCTGTCGGGAACCCGATAGGGGGGCTGGGCCTTATGTCGAGCGACGAGCACGACAGGAAGGCATGACACGGTGGGCGGTAAGGCCGAGACAAAACTGGTTTATCTCGAGAGCCTGCAAAGCGGGATATCCAGACGGCAAGCCAGAAGAGGTTTTGTCTACAAGGATGCCGCTGGCAAACGGGTCAAGGATCCCGCCGTTCTCGACAGGATCAACGCCCTCGGCATTCCGCCGGCCTATCGCGACGTCGTCATCTCGGAAGATCCGTCCTCGCACCTGCAGGCCATCGGCTTCGATACGCGCGGACGCAAACAGTATCTCTATCATCCCGAATGGCGTGCCATGCGGGATCAAGCCAAGTTCGAACGCCTCCTGCCATTTGCAACCGTGCTTCCCGACATTCGTCAACGCGTCGACGGAGATCTGCGCAAACAGCGCATCGGAATGGAGAAGGCGGTCGCGACGGTGGTGTGGATGCTGGACAATCTCTTCATCCGTATAGGCAACATCGACTATGTGCGAACCAATGGGTCCTACGGCCTGACGACGCTCAGGAACCGCCACGTCAATGTCGACGGCTCCAGAATCCGTTTTCGCTTTCGCGGGAAGTCGGGCAAGGAATGGAATCTCGTTCACACGGATAGACGTATCGCCAATGTGGTGCGCAGACTGCAGGATCTGCCGGGACAGTCATTGTTCCAGTATCTCGATGACGATGGAAGCCGCCGGCCGGTGTCGTCCCACGACGTCAATTCGTATATCCGCGAAATCTCGGGAGAGGATTTCACGTCGCGGCAATTCAGGACATGGGGCGCGACGTGCATGGCGGTCGCCGCCCTTGCGCCGGTAGAGGTTGCAGACTCCGAGAGGATGGTGAGCCGGCAGATCAACGAGGCGGTGGACGCGGTTGCGGCGAAACTGGTCAATACCCGCACGGTGTGCCGCAGCAACTACATCCATCCCTCTGTCATCGAGGGGTTCAGGGCGGGAACACTCGGAAATGTCCTTACCTTGCCGAAGACCAGGAGCAGGAAGCTCCTGGACTGGATGACGCAGGACGAGATCCGTACGCTGCAGTGGCTGAAGTCACGGTAAATGTCGAGCCCCCAGCCTGAACCAAAGGGCTCCCAGGACCGAAGCCTTTGCGACGACAGTCCATGCGAAGGAGCCGTGAACGCGACTATGCCAAGCAAATAGCTGAGGCGATCGATGGTCTCCGCTCAAGGCCGTCGCCAAGTCTCTGATTGCTGCTGCCATCGACCGTAGCGCGCTTATCCTTGCTCATATCGACTGGAAGCCACCAATGAGCTGACGCAGGCCGAACAGTGCGCCGACGATGATGCAGAGCAGGGTGACCGGCCCGGACCAGGCGAGAGCGGCGATGCCGGACACACCTTGCCCGACCGAGCAGCCCATCGCGATGACGCCGCCTATCCCCATCAGGGCGGCACCACCAACCTGGCGGCGCAGTTCCCTCGGGTCTTCGCAAGCCTCCCAGACGAACGTGCCCTTGAACATCGAGCCGATGAACGCACCGGCGGCCACGCCGGCGACCGAGCCGACGGAAAAATTGATGCCGCCCGCGGTCGCCGTCATCAGATAGATCAATGTCCTGCCCAAGGGGGCGGTGAAGGAAGGGCCTTCGGGAGATATGGCGCCGAGGCTGAACTGAGACAGATAGGAGGTGCCGGCGAAGCACCATGTCACGGCGAGGCCGGCGGCAACGGCCCAGGCGATCATCCGCCGGTCCTGGCGCAGTCGCTCATAGGAGAGGGCCCAGACAAGGCAGGCCAATGCCGCCGCGACGATCGTCGCGATGACCGGAATGCCGAGGGTCGCTTGAAGATCGTCGGCGATGCCGTGCGGACTGACTGCCTCGGATTGGGGAAACAGGAATATTCGCAGTGGAGCAAGGGGTCCGGACAGGGCGACGAAGGCGGCGATACCCATGACCACGACCAGGACGAGCGAGCGGAGGTCGCCGCCGCCGAAACGGGCAAGCGCCCCAAAGCCGCAATTTCCCGCCATCGCCATGCCGTAACCGAACATGAGGCCACCGACAATCGAAGCGAACGGGTCCCAGTCGAAGGCCTGGTACAGTGTGCCCTTCAGATCGATCAGCCCCGCCAGCGCTCCGAACTGTGTGCCAAGGATAGCGACGCCGAGCACGATGCCCCAGGAGCGCAGGCGCTTCTGCTCAGTGCCATAGACGGCGGATTCAAGGGCGGCGAGCGTGCACAAGCTGCCCAGCCGCCAGGCAAGGCCAAGGACCAGGCCGCCCGCCAAGCCGACCAAAGCGGCCAGAAGGCCGACCGGCAATGTCTCCACGCTATTCACCTCCCAATGAACTCACAGGAACAGGGTTTCCTCAGAAGAGGTTGGCCAAGAATATGATGGTCTGCCTGACCTTGTCATCCTGTATCGAATAATAGATTGCGTTTCCGTCTCGCTGGGCCGACACTAGGCCTTCCAGACGGAGGCGGGCGAGCTGCTGGCTGACCACCGCCTGGCGCGCGCAGAGCAGATTCTCAAGCTCGGTCACGCTTCTCGGGCCCTCCAGCAGATGGCACAGGATGGTCAGTCGGCCGTCATGCCCCAATGCCTTGAGGAATTGCGAGACGGTCGTCGGGTCGGAGATCAGCCCGTCCAGAGCGCCGTCTCTCAGCGCCGGTTCAACGAAATCGTCCACGTCCCCAACAATCCTTCAATCCGCTGCCTTGCTCGCAAGGCTGCCCAAACGGGTTCAGGCCCCATTCAGACAGTCAATATCGCACGTGGGCGGCGGCGCGTCGATGGTGCGATGTCGCGTTCCAGTCGTTATCCCAAGGCCCGGACCGATCGCGCTCCACTGCTCTCAGCGGTCTTCGTCGGCCAGGTGACCGCCCGCCCTGGTGATCATCTCACCCAGCAGGGCCCAGAAGAAATCCTCTCCCGGATATCCCTCGATGCGGCCGGCCTCCACGCCGTCGACGATCAGCACGAAGGTCGGCGTGAAGGCGGGTGGCCGGTTGATCGCAATGCCCGGGGGCAGGTCGGCATGGAAGTCGAGCCGGCGAAGCGGCGCGGCGCGGCCCTCGCTGGTCTTCGGGTATTTCGGTGACACCTCTGCATCCCAGCGGGCGCAATACATGCAACCGGGCTGCTCGAACATCAGGAGTTCCATCGCGGCCCGTGCCGGCGCGGACACCAGCATTGCGAAAGCGACAAGAAGAGGCAGCAGGCATCGGGGCATATTGACAGACTACATAGAAATATAGAGATATTCTAATTTCAATCCCCTGCGAAAGCAATCCGTGCTTCGCAGGGTCCGAAAGATCCATGTACGGCGCTTGGGAGGGAGCCATGCTCGAGATCAGTTACGGCGGCGCGATCGTCGCTGGGCTACTGTCTTTCCTGTCGCCGTGCATCCTGCCGATGGTGCCGTTCTACCTGTCCTACATGGCCGGCCTGTCGGTGCAGGAATTGCGCGGAGCGGACGGCATACCGGCGGGTGCGCAGCGCAGGTTGTTCATCCAGTCGGTCGCCTTTGCGCTCGGTGTCACGACCATCTTCGTCCTGCTGGGGCTGAGTGCGACGGCGCTGGGGCATGTTTTCCTGAAATGGAAGGAGCCGCTGTCCTGGCTGGCGGCCGCGATGCTGATCGCCTTCGGGCTGCATTTTCTTGGTGTCTTCCGTATCGGCTTGTTCTACCGCGAGGCGCGGGTTCAGTCGGGGGCCAATCCGACGACCCTTGGGGGTGCCTATCTGATGGGGCTGGCCTTCGGCTTCGGCTGGACCCCTTGCGTCGGGCCCGCCCTTGCCGCCATCCTGATGGTCGCAAGCGGCATGGGTGATCTCTGGCGCGGGGGCTTGCTGCTTCTCGCCTATGGCGTGGGCATGACTCTGCCTTTCGTCGTGGCCGCCCTTTTCGCCCGCCCGTTCCTCGCCTTCGTCGGGCGCCACCGCGCGATGATGGGGCATGTGGAAAAACTTATGGGAGTGATGCTGATCGTCTTCGGCATCCTGATCGCCACCAATTCCGTCAACCTGATCGCCGATTTCCTGCTGCGAAACTTCGACTGGTCGGCAACACTGCAATAATGGGGAGGAAGAGACCATGCGCCTGTCACAGTTCTTTCTTGCGCTCGCGCTGCTGATCGTGACGGCCGTGCCGTCGTTGCCGGTTGCGGCCGCCGAACTCGGCGATGACGGGCTGCACAAGCCGGCCTGGCTGCGCGAGACGTTCAAGGACCTGCGGGAGGACCTGGCGGATGCCAGGGCCGAAGGCAAGCGACTGATGCTGATCGTCGAGCAACGCGGCTGCATCTACTGCACCAAGATGCATGAAGAGGTGTTTTCCGATCCCAAGATCGAGAGCTTGATCAGGGACAATTATTTCGTCGTGCAACTCAATCTGTTCGGCGATGTGGAGGTGACCGACTTCGACGGAACCGTTCTTGCCGAAAAGGAGATGGTGACCCGATGGGGTCTGATGTTCACGCCGACCCTGATCTTCCTGCCTGAGGAAGTCGCTTCGAATCAGACCGCGGCGCAGGCTTCCGTAGCGACCATGCCGGGCGCTTTCGGGAAGGGGACCACCGAGGCCCTTTTGGTCTGGGTTCGGGACCGCGGCTATGAGTCGGGCGAACATTTCCAGAAGTTTCTGGCGAAGCGGGTCAATCCGTGAGGCAAAAACATGATAAACATCAATAACATAACAGGTTATTCAAAAATATATATATAGGCATTGTCATAGATTACGAGTGCAGGTAACCTACGTTTGGAGAGATGAGGGAGGAGACAATGAAATGGCAGCTCTGTCTGGCAGCGACGATCGCTATTGCAAGCGCGACGCCAGCCTCAAGTGAAACCGCGCCGGCGAGCGTGGCCTTTGAAGAAGGGGCCATCGCGACTTCGCTTTCCGGCAAGCCGGGAGACACGGCGGCGGGCATCAAAGTCATGACCACGAATGCCCTGGGCAATTGCGTGGCGTGTCATACGATCGCGGCGCTACCCGACGTGCAGTTCCCCGGGGACATCGCGCCGCCGCTCGATGGCGTCGCCGACCGCTACAGCGAAGCGCAACTGCGCGGCATCGTCGCGAATGCGAAGAAGACATTCGAAGGCAGCTTCATGCCCGCCTTCTACAAGACCGACGGTTTTATCCGTCCCGGTGACGGCTTTACCGGCAAGGCGGCGAAGGGCGAGCTTACGCCGATCCTCACTGCCCAGCAGATCGAGGACGTCGTCGCTTACCTGATGACGCTCAAGGAATAGGACGAGGAGAAACAAGACATGACTATCACCAGACGTGACATGCTGCTGATCGGCCTGGGGGGCGTCGTTGCCGTCGCTCTGCCGGGTCTGGCAAGCGCTGCGACGACAGAAGAGCTAACGAAGGCATTCACCGGCGGGGCGGCGGAATCGTCCGACGGCATCACGCTGACTGCACCTGAAATCGCTGAAAACGGCAATACCGTGCCGATCTCGGTCGATGCGCCGGGCGCCGTCTCCATCATGCTGTTGGCAAGCGGCAATCCGGAGCCGGCCGTCGCGACGTTCACCTTCGGGCCTGCGGCGGGAAGCCAGATGGCTGCGACGCGTATTCGCCTTGCCAAGACGCAGGACGTGATTGCGCTCGCCAAGATGGCCGACGGTTCCATCAAGAAGGCGCAGGCAACGGTCAAGGTTACCATCGGCGGCTGCGGCGGCTGAGTTCAAGGGAGGATTTTTTTATGGCAGATGATGCAAAACCACGCGTGAAGGTACCGAAGTCGGCCAAGGCTGGCGAAGTCGTGACCTTGAAGGCGCTGATCAGCCACAAGATGGAATCGGGTCAGCGCAAGGATGCTGAGGGCAAGCTCATTCCGCGTTCGATCATCAACCGGTTCACCTGCGACCTCAACGGGGTCAACGTGATCGACGTGACGATCGAGCCCGCGGTCTCGACGAACCCCTATTTCGAGTTTGATGCCAAGGTCGATGCCGCAGGCGAATTCACCTTCACCTGGTATGACGACGATGGTTCCATCTACACGGACAAGAAGCCGATCGAGGTCGCCTGATTTTTCGCTCGATACGATCTCTGGGAGGAGGGCTCATGCAGGACAGGAGCAAGACCAAACTTATCGCGGTAGCGGCAGCATGCGGATTTCTAGCCGCCGCTGTCGCCCATGCGGAACCGGTCGACGATACGCTGACCGTCGAGACTGACGACGGCCCCGTCGAATTCGTCACCAAGACGGCGGCGCCAGAGTTCCTCAAGGATAAACTGGATACGATCTATTCCGGATGGCTGTTCCGCGAGGACGAGACGCGGGAACTGCAGAAGGACGACTTCGACAATCCCGGCATGGTATTTGCCGATCGCGGCCTCGACAACTGGAACAAGGCCATTGGCAAGAACGGCGAATCCTGCGCGGGCTGTCACCAGGGACCCGAGAGCATGGCAGGCCTGCGTGCCGTCACGCCGCGGGTCGATCCGGCCTCCGGCAAGCTGATGCTCGTCGAGAACTACATCAACGAGTGCGTCACCGAGCGGATGGGACAGGAAGCCTGGGGCATGACGTCCGACAAGATGAAGGACATGCTCTCGCTGATCTCGATGCAGTCGCGCGGTCACAAGGTCAATGTCGCCATCGACGGTCCCGCCCAGTCCTTCTGGGAAAAGGGCAAGGAGATCTACTACACCCGCTTCGGCCAGCTGGAAATGTCCTGTGCCAACTGTCACGAGGACAACTACGGAAAGATGATCCGTGCCGACCACCTTTCCCAGGGGCAGATCAACGGGTTTCCCGCCTATCGTCTGAAGGACGCCGGCGTGCTGAGTGCACAACAGCGCTTCGTCGGCTGCGTGCGCGATACGCGGGCCGAAACCTTCAAGGCGGGTTCGGACGAATTCAAGGCGCTGGAACTCTATGTCGCCTCGCGCGGCAACGGGCTTTCGGTCGAGGGCGTCTCGGTCCGCCACTGATGAACAGTCATGCCTGCCAGGTCGGTCGACCCGGCAGGCATGACGACCAATACAACTGAACAAGGCAGGCCTGACCGTGTCATCGACGCGGAACGGGAACCTGTATCTGCCGGAGGACATGCGGGATGATTACCCGTCGGGAATTTTTACAGGCCTCGATGGCCGCGTCGGCGATCGTGGGCGTTTCGGGCTTCGGCAATTTCGCCCGGCTGGCTGCCCAGCAGGCTCTCACCCAGGAGCAATTGCTGGCGTTCGAGGATTTCGGCAATGTCACGCTGATCCATGTGACCGACATCCATGCGCAGTTGAAGCCGATCTGGTTCCGCGAGCCCGAGGTCAATCTCGGCGTCGGCGATGCGAAGGGTCACGTGCCCCATGTCACCGGTTCCGACTTCCTGAAAATGTTCAACATCGCGCCCGGCTCGCGCGACGCCTATGCGCTGACACACGAGGACTTCTCGTCGCTCGCCAAGGCCTATGGCCGTATGGGCGGCATGGACCGGGTGGCGACGGTCGTGAAAGCGATCCGGGCGGCCCGGCCCGACGCCCTTCTCCTCGACGGTGGCGACACCTGGCATGGGTCCATGACCAGCCTTTTGACCAAGGGGCAGGACATGGTCAATGTCATGAACGCGCTTGGCGTCGAGGCGATGACCAGTCACTGGGAGTGGACCTACGGGACCGAGCGCGTCAAGGAAATCGTCGACGGGCTGCCCTTCCCCTTCCTCGGCGCCAATATCTTCGATGCGGAATGGGACGAGCCGGCCTTCGAGCCGTACAAGATCTTCGAAAAGGGCGGCGTGCGCATTGCCGTCATCGGGCAGGCCTTCCCCTACATGCCGATCGCCAATCCGAAGTGGATGTTCCCGGAATACTCCTTCGGCATCCGCGAGGAACGCATGCAGGAGGTCGTCGACGAGGTGCGGGCGGAGGGCGTCGATCTGGTCGTCTGCCTGTCGCATAACGGCTTCGACGTCGACCGCAAGATGGCCAGCCGCGTCAAGGGGATCGACGTCATCCTGAGCGGACACACGCATGATGCCGTGCCGGAACCGGTGCTCATCGGCGAGACCATCCTGATCGCGTCGGGTTCGAACGGCAAATTCATCAGCCGGATCGACCTCGACGTTCGCGACGGCAAGATGATGGGTTTCCGTCACAAGCTCGTACCGATCTTCTCCGACGTGATCACGCCGGATCCTGACATGGCGGCGCTGATCGACGGCGAGCGGGCGCCATACAAGGCGCAGCTCGAGGAACAGATCGGCACCACCGAAAGCCTGCTCTACCGCCGCGGCAATTTCAACGGGACCTGGGACGACCTGATCTGCGATGCGATCCGCAGCGAGCGCGACGCACAGATTGCCATGTCGCCCGGCGTTCGCTGGGGTACGTCGCTCTTGCCTGGCGACGCGATCACCCGCGAAGACATCCACAACGTCACGTCCATGACCTATGGTGCCTGCTATCGCACCGAGATGACCGGCGAGACGATCAGGACGATCCTGGAAGATGTCGCCGACAATATCTTCAACCCGGATCCCTACTACCAGCAGGGCGGTGACATGGTCCGCGTCGGCGGTCTGTCCTATGCCATCGACGTGACGAAGCCGATCGGCGAACGGATCAGCGAGATTTCTCTGACAGACAGCGGACAAGCCATCGAGGCCGGCAAGTCCTACACGGTGGCGGGCTGGGCCAGCGTCAACGAAGGGACCGAGGGGCCGCAGATCTGGGATGTCCTCGAGGCGCATGTCCGCAAGATCGGCACTGTCAAACTCGAACCCAATACCACTGTCCGCGTCAGCGGAATCTGATTGACAGCAAGGAGCTTTCGCCATGTCCGACGAAACGAATAACGGGACGTCCCGCCGCGGCTTCCTGCGCCAGGCGGCACTGACCGGCGCAGGCATTGTGGCCGGTGCGACGACCGCCCGTGCCAGCGAACCTGATCCGAAGATCACCGAGGTACAGGAGTGGGCCACCGCCTTTGGTGATCCGGTCGATGCGGCACCCTATGGGACGCCGATCCGCTTCGAATCCCATGTCGTGCGCCGCAATGTCGAGTGGCTGACGGAAAGCCCCGTCTCCTCGATCAACTTCACCCCCATTCACGCCCTGGAAGGGACCATCACGCCGCAGGGCTGCGCGTTCGAGCGCCATCATTCCGGCGCGATCGAACTGAGCAAGCAGGACTACCGCCTGATGATCAACGGGCTGGTCGAAAAGCCCCTGGTCTTTACCTTCGAGGACCTGTTGCGCTTTCCCCGCACGATCAACACCGCCTTCCTGGAATGCGCCGCCAATGGCGGCATGGAATGGGGCGGCGCCCAGCTCGAGGGCTGCCAGTTCACCCAGGGCATGATCCATAACATGGAATATACCGGCGTGCCCTTGCGGCTGCTGCTCGAGGAAGCGGGCGTCAAGCCCGAGGGAAAATGGATCTATGCCGAGGGCGCCGATGCAAGCTCGAACGGCCGATCCATCCCGATCGAGAAGGCGCTCGACGATGTCATGGTGGCGTTCTTCGCCAATGGCGAGGCCTTGCGCAAGGAGCACGGCTATCCCGTGCGCCTGGTGGTGCCCGGTTGGGAAGGCAATATGTGGATCAAATGGCTCCGGCGGATCGGCGTCTATGACAAGGCGGTGGAAAGCCGCGAGGAGACCTCGAAATACACCGACCTGATGCCCGACGGCCGGGCCAGGAAATGGACCTGGACCATGGACACGAAATCCGTGATCACGTCGCCCAGTCCCCAGGCGCCGATCCGGCACGGCAAGGGACCGCTGGTGCTGACCGGCCTCGCCTGGTCGGGCAATGGCAAGATAAAGCGGGTCGACGTCTCGCTCGACGGTGGTGTCAACTGGCAGGAGGCACGGATCTCCGGGGATATCAAGTCCAAGGCGCTGACGCGCTTCCATCTCGACATCGATTGGGACGGCAGCGAAATGCTGCTGCAATCCCGCGCGATCGACGAGACGGGCTATGTCCAGCCGACCAAGGATGCATTGCGCGAAATCCGTGGGCTGAACAACGTCTATCACAACAACGGGATCCAGACCTGGTGGGTCAAAGCCGATGGAGAGGTCGAGAATGTCGAAGTTGCGTAACCGTTTGGCCTGCACGGCGCTGGGCCTCCTGTTTCTGGCAACGCCGGCACTGGCCGAAAAACTGGGCCTGGGTCGTCCGGCCCTGCCCGAGGAGGTTTCAGCCTGGGACGTTGCCATTCTTCCCGACGGTACCGGGCTGCGTCCCGGCTCCGGGGACGTGGCGACAGGCGATGAGGTGTTCGCGGAGAAATGCGCGACCTGCCACGGCGAGTTCGCCGAGGGCCTTGACGCCTGGCCGGTTCTCGCGGGCGGCGAAGGCACCCTCACCGACCGGCGGCCGGTCAAGACGATCGGCAGCTACTGGCCCTATCTCTCGACCGTATGGGACTATGTCCACCGGTCCATGCCGTTCGGCTCGGCCCAGACGGTCACGGTCGACGAAACCTATGCGATCACCGCCTTCCTGCTGTATTCGAACGGCCTGGTGGACGAGGACTTCACGCTTTCGAACGAGAATTTCAAGGAAGTCGTGCTGCCCAATGCAGACGGTTTCTATGTCGATGACCGCCCCGAAACCGAGTATCCGAAATTCCGCGTCGAGCCCTGCATGAAGGATTGCGGCCCGGCGGTGAAGGTCACCAAGCGTGCCGTCGAGCTCAAGGTCACCCCGACCGACGCGGATGGTCGCCCGGCTGGAACCATACCAGCCTATGACGAGGCGAGTGCCGGCGAACCTGCCGCTGCCCCAAGCACTGACACCGCCGAGGCGGCGCCGGTCGAGGGGCAGGAGCAGGCAGCAACGGCGCCTTCAACCGAAGCGGCGCAAGCGGCACCTACCGCTGCGGCAGAGGCACCGCCGGCGACGGACGCAGCGACAGCACCGGCCCCCGCCTCGAGGGAAACGGCCGGCGTCGATCCGGCCCTGATCGACCAGGGGAAGAATGTCTTCAAGAAGTGCTCCGCCTGTCACAAGGTCGGGGAGGGAGCCAAGAACGGCACGGGGCCGCAGTTGAACGGCATTGTCGGTTCTGCGGCCGGCCATGCGGAAGGGTTCAAATATTCCAAGGCCCTTGCCGAAAAGGCCGCTGCGGGACTAACTTGGAATGATGCGGAACTTCAGGCGTTCCTCGAGAACCCGAAAGACTTCATGAAGGGCACGAAGATGACTTTTGCGGGCCTGAAGAAGGCGGAGGATCGCGCAGCGGTCATTGCCTATCTGCGCAGCATCGGGAAGTGATGCACGCCCATGCGGTGGAGCCTCGCAGCCATCGCCGCCTCATGGATCGCTGCCGGCTTCACGCCGGCCGCGGGTCAGTCCCTCGGCGATGCGACGCGCGGCGCTGACCTCTTCAAGAATGAGTGCTCCGCTTGCCACCAGGTGGGAAGCGGGGCCCAAAACCGGATAGGGCCGAAGTTGAACGGCGTCTTCGGTCGCAGAGCCGGCTCCATCGAGGGGTTCAAGTATTCCAAGTCGATCGCCCGCATGGGCGCGGACGGTCTGGAATGGCACCTCGAGACTCTCGACGCCTACCTGACAAATCCGAAGACGCTCGTTTCGGGAACCCGGATGAACTATCCGGGATTGGCCAAGCCGGAAGATCGGGCTGCGATCCTCGCCTATCTGCGCCTATGGTCCGACAATCCGCGCGACATTCCCGAGGCCGATCCCACGGCATCCAAGCGCGAGGTGGAACTCGACCCGGCCGTCCTCGCCATCCAGGGCGATCCCGACTTCGGGCAATACCTCTCTTCCGAATGCACGACATGCCATCAGAGCGACGGTTCGGACAAGGGCATCCCGTCGATCACCAACTGGCCCACGCAAGACTTCGTCATGGCCATGCACGCCTACAAGCGCAAGCTGAGGCCACATCCGGTCATGCAGATGATGGCGGGCCGGCTTTCGGACGACGAGATCGCCGCGCTGGCCGCCTATTTCGAAGGCGTCGACTAGCAAGAGACATGGACTGAACCGCACGACAACAGCCAACCTGGGAGAGAGCACATGAGGCTGACGAGACGGAATTTCATCGGAACCGGTATTGCCACCGCGGCCCTTCTCCATGCGCCTGCGGTGATCGGCCAGTCGAAGCCGAAGGTCGTCGTGATCGGAGGGGGCGCGGGCGGAGCGACTGCCGCGCGCTATCTGGCGAAGGACAGCGCCGGGGCCCTCGACGTCGTGCTCGTGGAGGCCAATCCGCTCTACACGACCTGCTTCTTCTCCAATCTCTACATCGGCGGTTTCCAGGAGTTCGAGAGCCTGCAGCACGGCTATGACAAGATCGCCGCCGGCGGCGTCACGGTGATCAACGACCTGGCGACCGCGGTCGACCGGACGGCCAAGACCGTCACACTGGCGGGAGGGCAGACGCTCAACTACGATCGCCTGATCCTGTCGCCGGGCATCGACTTCAAGGAAGGCTCGGTGCCCGGATGGTCGCTGGATGCGGCGGAGAAAATGCCGCATGCCTACAAGGCCGGCCCGCAGACGCAACTCCTGAAGAAGATGGTCGAGGAAATGCCTCAGGGCGGGGTCTTCGCCATGATCGCGCCCCCCAATCCCTACCGCTGCCCCCCCGGGCCTTACGAGCGTGTCAGTATGGTCGCGCATGTGCTGAAGCAGAAGAACCCCAAGGCCAAGATTCTCGTGCTGGACCCCAAGGACAAGTATTCCAAGCAGGCCCTGTTCGAGGAGGGCTGGCTGAAGCATTATGACGGAATGATCGAATGGATCGGTCCGGAATTCGGCGGCGGTGCCGTCGAGGTTCGACCCGACACGATGGAGGTCGTCGTCGAAGGGACCGCCCAGAAGGTCGATGTCTGCAATGTCATTCCGGGTCAGGTTGCCGGCAAGATCGCCCAGATCGCCGGCGTCACCGACGACAAGGGCTGGGCTCCGGTACATCCCGACAGCATGAAGGCGAAGGCTGACGCGAACGTCTATGTGCTTGGAGATTCAAGCGCGCAGGGCGACATGCCGAAGTCCGCCTTCTCCGCCAATAGCCAGGCCAAGGTCGCCGCCATGTCCGTTCGTGGCGAACTGCTGGCTTCGAAGGTGTTCCCGGCCAAGTACTCCAACACCTGCTGGTCGCTCATCGCGCCGGATGACGGCGTGAAAGTCGGGGCCTCCTACCAGCCGACCCCTGAGAAAATCGCATCGGTCGAAAGCTTCATCAGCCAGACGGGGGAAGACGCGGCCCTGCGCAAGGCGACCTATGAAGAGAGCCTCGGCTGGTATGCCGGGATCACGTCCGACATATTCGGATAACTCACAATCACCGGGCGTCGCAGACGCGCCGGTATAACGCGGGAAGACAGACATGCTGAACAGACGAACCTTTCTTGGCGCCGCGGCGATGTCCGCGGTGATGCTTCCGGCCACGAGGATCTGGGCCGGCTCGAACGTGAAACTCGGCACCATCCAGATCGACACCTTGTCGGACGGCAACCTCGTCCTTCCCGCCGACTTCATCCTCGGCGGCATGCCGCAAGCGGAGCTGAAGGTCATCGTCGAGAAGTTCGGGCTGTCCACCCAACAACTGACCCCTCCCTGCAACGTGACCCTCGTTCGCGATGGCACCAATACGGTCTTGTTCGACGTTGGCGCAGGGCCCGACTTCCAGCCTTCCGCCGGAAAGCTGGCGGAGGCGCTGGAGGCGCTCGATGTGGCATTCGAAGACGTCACGCATGTCGTCTTCACCCATGGACACCCGGATCATCTGTGGGGGCTGCTCGACGAATTCGACGAGCCGATCTTTGCCAATGCGGTCCACATGATGGGGCAGGCGGAATTCGATTACTGGACCGATCCGGACACTGCCCAGACCATCGGCGACGCCAGGACCACCTTTGCCGTCGGTGCCGCCCGTCGGCTCGGCGTCGTCGCGGACCGCATGACTTTCATCGCCGACGGGCAGGAGATCCTGCCCGGAATGGCGGCGCGGCTGACGCCCGGCCATACGCCCGGTCACATGGCGTTCGAGATCCGCTCCGGCTCCGACAGCGTCATGGTTGTCGGCGATGCGATCGGCAATCACCATGTCGCCTTCGAGCGGCCGAAATGGCCCTCGGGATCGGATCAGGACGGGGAGCGTGCCGCGACGACGCGGGCGGCGCTGCTCGACCAACTGGCGGCGGACAAGATGCGCCTCATCGGCTTTCATCTGCCCGATGGCGGGATTGGTCGTGTCGAGAAGGACGGCACTGCCTACAGGTTTGTCGCCGAAAGCTGATTGGCTGCTCTGGGCTCGCCTGCCCGCTGGTCGACGATCAAGTCGGTTGCGACGGCGCCGATCCACATGCACAGAAGCGCAAGCCAGGCGGTCGCCGCGAACACGGAGCCGCCGGTCACGCCCGCGCCAATGGCGCATCCGCCGGCGAGCATGGCGCCGAAACCCATCAGCGCCGCACCCAGCATGGAGCGGCGCATCTGGCTTTCATCGCTGAACCCTTGAAACTTCAATTCGCGTGACAGCAGGGCGGCCAGGAAGGCGCCAATGACCACGCCGGGCACCAGGCCGATGTCGAAATCCAGTACTGGGTCTTCGGTCAGGAAGAACATCAACATGCTGGCCGACGGTCCGGAGAAGGTGACCGAGTTCACGGAGACGGGCTCGAAGGCGGATTGGGACAGCGAGAATGTCAGGACCCAGCCGACGGCGACGGCAAAACCGACGCCGGAGGCGAAGACCAGCTTCGGCCAACCGAGACGGTGGCGGATCGCCAGCCATATCGCGCCTGCGGCGATGATCAGGCCGAGTGCAAGGGCTGTTCCCGGCGGTGCGGAGACCGAGGCAAGTAGGTCGACATTCTGTCCGGCCGGGGTGGTCCAAAGCGAAGCCAGATAGGTTCTCGCCGGTGCAAGCCAGCCATGCAGCGCCATCTGCGCGACAACGGCGAAGATCAGGCCCGAGACCACGGACCGCAAATTGCCTGTCGAGGCGAGCACCAAGAGGCGCCCCGAGCATCCCCGGGCAAGAACCATTCCCACGCCGAACATCAAACCGCCGATAATCGCGCCGGACCAACTGCCGGTGATCGACATGACGCGCGAGGCATCCGGCCGGAAAAGCCCCATCAGGACGGCCGACTGGACCCATACCAAAGCCGTGGAGAAGGTCAGCAGCCAAACGGCGATCTTCGGTCCAAGCGATCCGCGGGCGAATTCGACGGTCGCTGCCCGGAGGCAGAACGAGGAACGCTGTGCGGCGACGCCAAAGATGCCACCCGTGACCAGCCCGAAAAGGACGGCCAGGTGCGTCTCGTCGAAACGGTCAAGCAGTGGCGTCACATCCATTCGAGGGGCTTCCTCCCAATCCGGGGTCAAACGGCCAGCGCAATCCATCGCGTTCGATGTGGAGACCGACACATTCACAGGTAGCTATATCAAAATGCCTGCCGTGCATAAACAGCGCGATTGTCGCAGGGCCTACAAACTTTGTCGCCGACCGCCGGGGATACAATGTCGGGTGTCCCAGCAATTCCGATGCGGTGACGTTCTCCCGCCAAAGCGCTACTTGCCGGCTTCGTTGCAGGACGCCGGGGAAGAGCAAGCGGGCGGCAATGCCGGCTTGCTTGTTCTGGATCAACAAGGGCCGCAAGCGCAGTCGCTATATTAAAGGAAGAGGTCTTTGCAAGAGGGAGAGCAGACATGGGAATCGTCGAAAGAGTCGGCATGCGGCTCGAACGCCAGTCGCATTTGATGAGCGTGATGATGGAGCGGCTGGGCGTCGACCAGGAACTGGCGGGACAGGAGCAGCTGGGACAGGGCCTGGCCCGGGCCGTGCGGTCCTGCATGTTCTGTCACCACAGCGCCGAATGTGAGGAATGGCTTTCCGCCCATGGCGAACGCCAACCGGAAGCCGGCCCGGAATTCTGTGGCAACAGGCGCTTCTTCGGTGCTCACAGCTGATTGCCGGTCCGCAACAGGAGCCTTTGTTTCGTTCCCAAAGACTCCAAGGGTCGAGCCGGAGGTGCCGGTGCTGTCCGCTCTCGATCCCATCCGGCGAACGCGGTCGTTTGGGCCATTCGATGCTCGGTCCTTGCGCAGGCTAGGCGGTGTTTCTTTTCAAGGTCACCGCAACAGACAGGCCACCCTCGGTACGATTGCGGAAGTCAAGGCGCCCGCCGAGGCGCTCGACGGCCATCTGGACAATCGATAGACCAAGGCCGCTGCCGGACGAGGCGCTGAGCGGCCCCCGGTAGAAGCGTTCGACCGCTCGCGTCTGCTCGGTTTCGGACATGCCGGGTCCGACATCGTCGATCTCGATCGTCAGGCCATCGGCAGAGGTGCTGACGGTGCAGACGGCCTCGGTGCCTTGGGGAGCATGCTGAAGCGCGTTTTCCAGGAGGTTTCGCAGGGCGAGCCGCAACAGGGTCCGATCGGTCGGGATTGAAATCGCGCCACTCTCGGCATCGCGGCGAACATTGATGCGCACATCTCGCTGAGCCGCCACGGGCGACAGTTCGGCGGAAAGCTCTTCGAGCAGTCGATGCACGTCGACCGGGTCGCGCGCGACGGCATCGTCCCGTGCATCCACGCGCGCCATGTCGATCAACTGGCGGACCATGCGGCTGGTGCGGTCGACGCTGCTGAGGATCTGGCCGAGCGCCTGACGGCGCGTGTCGGGATCATCGCTGCGAATGGCGATCTGCGCCTGGGTTCTGAGGCCGGCCAACGGTGTCTTCAATTCATGGGCGGCGTAGGCTGTGAAGTCGCTTTCCCTTGCGCGCACGTCTTCGACGCGCCGGAAGAGACTGTTCAATGCGGCGATCATCGGCCGGATTTCGCGGGGCGCCGGTGCTTCGGGAAGGGGATGAAGCTCGGTCGCGGAGCGGGACGAAAGGCTGGCCGCGATCCGGTTGAGGGGGGCAAGGCCGCGACCGACGCTCAACCAGATGAGCAATGCCAGCAGGGGGAGGATGGCCAGGGCCGGAATCAGCAGGCCCTTGATCACGTCACCCACCAGCCGCTCGCGGATCTCGAGGCTGTCGCCGACCAGAACCCGGACCCCGAGCGTCGGATTGATCACGGCAAAGACCCGCCAGCGCTCCCCGTTGATCTCGGTTTCGGCGAAGCCTTCCCGGTGGTCGGCGAGAGAGGTGGCCGGCGCGCTTTCCGACCGGCTGACAAGCGTTCCCTGCAAGGACCAGATCTGACAGGACAGCTGGCGATTGTAGTCACCCTCTACGCGCTCGAACTCGCTGCTCGGCTGCCGGGCATTGGCGGCATCCACCGCCGCGGCCACATCGATATGGTGGTCGGTGATCAGGGAACTGACCATGCGCGCGGCTTCGGTGAGGCGCGCATCGAGCACTCGCTCGACCTCGGCCTGGGTGTTGCTATAGGTCCAGACGACGGCAAAAAGCCAGACCGCGCCGGTGGTGGCGAGCAAGATGGTGAAAAGCCGGAAGCGGATCGAGATCATGGTGTATCGTCCTTCAGCCGGTAGCCGACGCCGCGCACGGTTTCGATCAGGTCAGGGCCGAGCTTGGCGCGGATCTTGTGCACGTGGACCTCGACAGTGTTGCTCTCGACATCCTCTTGCCAGCCATAGAGCTTCTGCTCCAGCGCCGTCTTGGACTGGATGGTGCCCGGGTTGTCCATCAATGCCTGCAGGATGGTGAATTCCCGACGCGACAGCGGCACGGTCCGGCCGTCGCGTTCGGCGCTCATGCGCGCCGGGTCCAGCGTGACGCCCCGCCATTGCGGCCGGCTTTCCGCTCGCCCCTGCGCCCTGCGGATGATGGCGCGCAGGCGTGCGGCCAGTTCGTCGAGGTCGAAGGGCTTGCCGAGATAGTCGTCGGCACCGGCGTCGAGGCCGGCGATCCGATCGCCCACCTCGTCGCGGGCGGTGAGCAGCAGGACCGGCGTGCGCTCGCCCGAGGCCCGCAACTGGGCCAGCACATCGAGACCGGAGCCGTCCGGCAGCATCAGGTCGAGTACGATGGCATCGAAGCGGTTGACGGCAACGGCTTCGCAGGCGTCGGCCACACGGCCGACCGCGTCGACGGTGAAGCCGAGCATGTTCAGCCCGACCTTCAAGCCATCCGACAGGACCTCGTCGTCCTCAACCACCAGCAGACGCATCACACCTCCGTGAACCTGACCTTGGCCGCCTCAATGCGCGGTTCACCTTAAGCCTGCCTTAAGGTAGCCGGTCGATCGGTGCCCCCAACGACAAATGGTGCGCCGCCGGAAGGACGCAAGGCATGAACTTTTCCAAACCCGTGATCGGGCTCCTGTTTTCCGCTCTGTTTGCCATCCCCGTCGGCGCGCTCGAACGGCCGCTCGACATGGACAAGGCATTCGTCTTCAGCGCCGAGAGAAGCGAGGAGGGCCGGGTTTCCCTGCGCTGGGACATCCAAAAGGGCTATTACCTCTACCGCGAATATCTTGCCGCCGCGACCCCGGACGGACGGCCGGTCGCGTTGGAAACCAGGCCCGGCACGCTCAAGGACGATCCGGGCTTCGGAAAGGTCGAGGTTTACTTCGATCATGCAGAGGCACTCGCGTCGACAGATGCCCCGGCAATCGAAGTCACCTACCAGGGATGCCAGGACCAGGGTATCTGCTATCCGCCGACCACGCGCACGATAGAACTAGCTGCCCTCGCGGCGGAGAGCGGGAGCAAGTGGACGCCGCCCGGCACAACGGAGTCGGGTGACTCCACGCCGGTTTCCGTCGAGACACCGACAGTAGCAGTCGAAACGGGTTCGGCCGCCGGTGTCACCGGACTGGCCAGTGCTGCCTCGCCGTCGGGTGGCATGGTCGAGGGTTTCCTCGCCCGCGGCGGCGTGCCGCTGCTTTTGGCGGCCTTTCTCGGCCTGGGCATGCTGCTCGCCTTCACCCCTTGCGTCTTCCCCATGTATCCCATTCTCGCCGCGACGCTGGCCCGCGAAGGTGAGCGTCTGACGGCGCGGCGCGGTTTTCTGCTTTCCCTGACCTATGGGCTGGGGCTGGCGACTGCCTTCGGCATGCTCGGTCTTGTCGCCGCCTGGTCCGGGCAAAACCTGCAATTTGCCCTGCAGTCGCCGGTGACGATCGCCCTGACCGCCATACTGTTCGTCGTCCTCGGTCTCGCCAGCTTCGGTCTGTTCGAATTGCAGCTGCCGGCGGCTTTCACCCGGCGGTTCGTGGGCAAGAAGACAAGCGGTTCCGGATCGATCGCGTCGGTGGCGGCGCTCGGTTTCACTTCCGCCCTGATCATCGGGCCTTGTGTCACCGCGCCGCTGGCGGGGGCCCTTCTCTACATCGCTCGCTCGGGCGACCTGCTTCTCGGAGCCGCGGCCCTCTTTGCGCTGGGGCTTGGCAAATCCGTTCCGCTCGTCGTGATGGCCACGTTCGGCTCGGGAATACTGCCGCGTGCCGGTGCCTGGATGGAGCGCGTCCGCCAGCTCTTCGGTTTCCTCTTCATCGCCACGGCCGTCTGGCTTGCCGAGCCGCTGCTGCCGGTGGCGGCCGTGCTGGCGCTCTGGTCGATCCTTCTCGTCACCTTCGGCGTGTTCATCGGCGCTTTCGACAGTCTGCGCCCCGACACCGGTGCAATGGCTCGGCTCGGCAAGTCAGCGGGCCTGCTCTCTGCGCTCTACGGCGCGGTGCTCGTTGTCGGTCTGGCGGCGGGTGCCAGCGATCCCCTGGCGCCGCTTGCGCCGTTTTCCGCAGGTAGTACCACCCTGACCTCGGCCGGTGTGTCGAAGAAGGATTTCTCCCCGGTTGCATCCGCGCGCGAGCTCGAAACCCTGCTTGCCGCGAGCGCCAAGGGAAAAAGGCCTGCCCTCGTCTATGTCACAGCCGACTGGTGCGTCAGCTGCCGGACGATCGAAAGAAGTGTGTTGTCGCAACCCGAAGTCGGCGATGCGCTGGCCGGTTTCGATCGGCTGAGCGTCGATCTCACGACGAACAATGCGGATCTCGCCGGCTTGATGAAATCCCTCGATATCATCGGTCCGCCGACCATGCTGTTCTTCGACGGGACGGCGGAAGTGCCGGAAACCCGGCTTGTCGGCGAGGTCGACACGGTCAATCTGGTCCGCTCCGCCGGGCGGGCACAGGGGGCCGTGCAATGAATGCAGTGTCCATTGGTCCGCTGGCCTTCGACGTCGAAAGACTGGCCGCGATCCTCGGCATCGGCGCCTTCGTCGCGCTGGCGAACCTGCTTTCCTCCCGTGTCGACAGTCGTCTGGGGCCCTGGTCGACGATGACGCTTGTTCTCGGTCTGATCGGCGCGCGCGCCGGTCATGTCCTCGCACACTGGGAAAGTTTCCTCGCCGAGCCGTGGCGCATCCCGGCCTTCTGGCAGGGTGGCTTTTCGGCGACCGGGACTCTGGCCGGCATCCTGATCGCAGCCGTGCCCCTGCTCCGGCGGTCATCCCGTCTGATGCCATGGGCGGCAGGCAGCCTGGCGGCCGGTGCTGTTGCCTGGTTCTCGATCCTTGCACTGCTTGGCAGCAATGGGGCAATCGCCGCGCCCGACACGCGGCTGGCGACGCTGGATGGCCGCTCCATCGCCCTTTCCGAACGGGATGGCCGCCCGCTCGTCGTCAACCTCTGGGCAAGCTGGTGCCCGCCCTGCCGGCGCGAAATGCCGATGATGGCGGAGATGGCGCGCCGCCATCCGCAGATCGATTTCGTCTTCGCCAACCAGGGGGAGGCGCAAGAACGGGTCGCGGACTATCTCGCCGATGCCGGCCTCGCGATCGACACCGTGATCGCCGACCGGAACTCGCTTCTGTCGCGGCACTACAAGGCGCCGGGCCTGCCTGCGACGCTCTTCATCCACCCCGACGGCACGCTCGCCGCATCCCATCTCGGGGAGATCTCGCGCGAGACCCTGTCGGAACAGATCAAACGAATTTCAGCTCCGCTTGCGGAAAAGGACATATGAATGCGTAAATCCATCCAACCGGGGCCGGTGCGCCGTGTGCGGCTCCTGGCCTTGCCCCTGGTCCTGCTGTCCCTGTCGGCCTGCGTGCAGACGACAAAGCCAGCCGTCGAACCGGAGGTGGCGAAAGTCGACCCGTCCGTCGCCAGCATGTATGCGGCGATCGACGACGGCGGGAACTTGATCCCCGCGGTGGATGCGACAAAGATCGAATCGAAGAATGTGCGCCAGTTGGTCGATTACCAGACCAAGGAGCCGCCGGGCACCATCGTCGTCGATCCGCACGCACGCTTCCTCTATCTCGTCATGGAGAACGGCAAGGCCATGCGCTACGGCGTCGGCGTCGCCAAGGCCGGCCTCGAATTCGTCGGCGAGGCGGACATTGCCCGCAAGGCGCAATGGCCGGGCTGGACGCCGACCCAGGACATGATCAAGCGGGATCCCGAGCGCTATGAACCGCTCGCCAAGGGATTGCCGGGCGGGCTCAAGAACCCGCTCGGGGCGCGCGCGCTCTATCTCTACAAGGGCGGGCAGGACACGCTCTATCGTATCCATGGAACCAACGAGCCCTGGTCGATCGGCAAGTCCGTCTCGTCCGGCTGCATCCGCATGCTCAACCAGGACATCATCGATCTGCACAGTCGCGTGCCGAAGGGGTCGCGCGTCGTCGTGCTCGGCCCCGAACAATCCGGAAAAGGAGAAATCTGATGCTCACCCGCAGGAACCTGATCAATGCCACGCTCGGTACCGTGGCCCTGTCGACCCTCATGCCGCGTCTCTCATTTGGACAGGACGTCACCAAGGAAGAGATCTACTTCGACAAGGATGCCCCCGTGCTCGGCAATCCGAAGGGTGACGTCACCCTCGTCGAGTTCTTCGACTACCAGTGCCCCTATTGCAAGAAATCGCATCCGACGGTGAAGAAGCTGGTTGAGCAGGACGGCAACATCCGCCTCGTGCTGAAGGACTGGCCGGTCTTCGGCGGTGCCTCGATCTTTGCCGCCCAGGCCGTTCTCGGCGCCGCCCAGATCGGCCAATATGAAAAGGCAATGGAAGCCCTGATGCGCACCTCCGGCAAGCTGACGGAGGAGGTGGTGGAGAAAGCGCTGACGGGCGCCGGCCTGAAGATGCAGGACATCGTCGCGGCCGTGAACAAGCACAGTGGCAAGATTTCCGGTCTGCTCGACCGCAACTACAGCCAGGCGCTCGCCCTGAATTTCGTCGGCACGCCGTCCTTCGTCATCGGGTCGCACCTCTATCCCGGCGTACTGGATGAGAAGGGGCTCAAGGAGGCCATTGCCACGGCACGGGGATGAACGGGCGCAGCCAACCTGATCGGCCGGCTCGGCGGGTTGGCTCCGTGCGCGAAAACCGGCTAGATGAGCTTGCGCCGCAGGATGAGCGGGCCATAGAAAGCCGCGAAGCTCAGGAAGGCGATAATCCATAACAGGCCGGCGAGCGGCAGGAGGATCATCGTGTATTCCGGGGCGAGCGCCACGCCGATGCGCAGCAGGGTCGCCAGCACGATCGGGATGTAGATGCCGATCGTGGTCGAGGCAGGCGAGCGCAGCGCCTGGCCGGAATGGCCGCGCGTGGCCCGGGTCATCACGGCCAGCGTCATGGCCCCGATCGCCCCGGATGTCCAGGCATGGACACCGGCGGTGCGCAAGCCGGGATCGTCGAGCAGCAGGGCAGCCCCGGTCATCAGGAAGCCGAGCGGAATGAAGAAGAAGGCGATGTGCAGGATCGTCACCAGTGGTTCGGCCAGCGTGCGCTCCGGCCTCCAGCGGAGTTGACGGGCGAACTGGGCGAACCCGGCGGTGATGAGCAGAAGGCCGGCGTAAGGGGTGAGGGCGGTGATGCCGGTGGCGATCGGCCATGCGGCAAGCGCCAGGCCGGAGAGCACCATGGCCGAAAGGTCGAAGCGGTTGAAGGCCGAAGGGATCGCACCCGGATTGTTCTGGCGCAGCCAGTTGCCGGTGAAGCTCGGGATAATGCGGCCGCCGATGAGCGAGATCAGGAAGATGATGGTCGCGATGGCAATCCGGTCGGCAAGTTCGATGCGGCCGTAGCGGTCGAATTCCAAGAAGAAGGTCAGTTGCGCGGCAAACAGTATGCCGATGACGGCGATGACCTTGTAGTTGCGGCTGTTGCGGGCAGCGACCAGTTCCCTGAGTATCAGACCTGCCAGGCCCGGAAGGAAGGCGCCGGCCATGACCATGGCGGTCAAAAGACCGATGACTTCGGAGCCTGCGATCGCCAGGCGGCCGGCGAACCACAGCGCAAATAGGAGGGCAAGGGGCCAGCCGGTAAACGCCTTGCGGCCGGTCCAGTTGGGAACGGCGGTGAGGAGGAAACCGGCGATCACGGCGGGGACGAAGCCGAACAACAGTTCGTGCTGATGCCAGACGATCGGTGAAAGGGCCGTCGGAACGTGGATGAAGCCGAGAAACCACGGCACCCAGAGCGCGATCATCAGTGCGGCATGCAGGGCGGCGAGGAGGAAGAAGGGGCGAAAACCGCCGGAGAAGAAATGGGCGATCAGAGAGGGGGAGTGTATTTCGACGGGGTGGGACATTCTCAGCAGCTTTCGGAGGCAAGGGTTGCGGCTCGCGGTTGCGGGCGATCAGGCAAAGACGTCCCGCCCCTCGGACTTGGCAGCGAGAAGTGTCTCGATCATCAGCCGCTCTGAGGAGACGTGGCGGCGCAGGCCTTCGAGGAAACCCTGCAGCATGTAACGAACCGTCTCGGGCGGCAGCGGGCATTTTCCCTCGGCGAGCGTCTCGAGCGTCTTGACCATTTCCTCGCTGGCCAATCCGTCACAGCGATGCTCGGCCTTCAGCCGTTCGATCATCATGGCGGCGAAGCAGGAGCCGGCATTCCTGTCGAAGTCGGGAAAGAGGATTTGCTCCTCGAGCCTGTGCGCCTCGGTCAGCAGCGGGCCGAGGGTTTCGCTGACCTCGCGGCACGTGGCGCTGTCGACGTCGAAGAGAATGGAATCGGCAATCTCCTCGAGTGTCAGGCAAAGGCCAAGGAGCCCGGCATGGTTGCGCTCGAGCGCGACGATTCCTGCGGCATCGAGATCAATGGTCAAGGACATGTTCGTTTCTCCCTGGAGCAGGCCGGAGCTTGCCCGGTGCCAACCGATAGGCCGGTTCAACGCCCGGCACTCTTCCGACTGCAATCCCAGCATGCGTCATGTCACGCCGGTTTTCTTTGTCGTGACGCAAGGAATGGTGCGACGCCCCGGATTGCGTCGCGTCACCGGCTAGCGTCTTTCGGGCGGCAGATTGAGCTGCCAGTTGGTCACCAGGCGCACCAGCCAGTCGACGAAGACCCTGACCTTGTTGCTCAGGTGCCGGTTGGGGGGGTAGACGACATAGAGGGCAATCGGCTCGGTGCGCCATTCCGGAAGGACGCGCACCAGATCGCCTTTTGCCAGCGCCTCTGCCGCCATGAAATGGGGGAGCGGAGAGATGCCGAGGCCGTTCAAGGCCGCCGTCAGGTAGCTGCGCGCATCGTTTACGGCGACGAGATAGCGGCCGTTGACTTCGATCTTCTCACCGTCCCTTTCGAAGTCGAAGGCCATGGTTCGATTGTTCTGGGCCATGAAATAGCTGACGCAGTGATGTCTGTCCTCCAGTTCCAGGGGGTGTTGCGGGGTTCCGTGCCTTTCCAGGTAGCCCGGCGCGGCGCAGGTGATCATGGATAGTTCCGACACCCGGCGGGCGATCAGCGACTGGTCGGCCGGAACGCCGCCGCGCAAGGCGCAGTCGACATTTTCCGCGAGATAATCGACGGGACGGTCGCCAACGCCGAGGTCGATGCGGATCTCCGGAAAGCGGGCGTGAAAATCGTGAAGGGCCGGGATGACGATCCAGTCGGCAAAGGCGCCCGCCATTTCCACGCGCAGCCGGCCGCTCGGCGCCATCTGCGAGTTCGAGAGGCTGGTGTCGAGTTCGTCGAGCTGGGCGATGATCTGCGTTGCCCGCTCGTAATACAAGGCGCCGTCCGTGGTCACCATGACGCGCCGGGTAGTGCGGTTCAAGAGCTTGGTGTGAAGGTGCGCCTCCAGCCCCTGGATGAGATTGGTGACCGTCGCCTTGGGCAGGCTGAGCGCTTCGGCGGCGCGGGTGAAATTGCCCGTTTCGACCACCCGGACGAATGCGCGCATGGCTGATAGCTGATCCATGTGTCGGTTCCTGTCAGTATGCGATGCGAAATTGTTCGAAATCTGGAATAGTGCGCTCGCATTTGCCGTACTTGTTCAATAATGCGAATAAAGTACATTGGTTCTCAAGAGAAGCCAATCATGCCGAGGGATGGTGAAAACAGCCGGCCTCAACATGTGCTTGGATCGAACTCCTGTATCTGAAATGCCGATCGGTGCCCGGTAAGACCGCCTTTGGCAACTTCCCGGTGACCCGAGCCGCTGGCCGTTTAACAAGGGAAGGGTTGTTGTCATGCGCATTCCCCGCTACCTGCCGGTTCTGATCCCGCTCTTTGTGAGCGCGGTCCGGGTCCTGTGGCGCGCGGAGTGAATGTTCGATGCCTGTCGAGATCAAGGATATGACGCTGGACAATGTGGCCGTTGGGCCCATTGCCGTTCGGGTCTACCAGGGAGCGGAATATGGCAAGGGACCTCCGGTCCTGATCTATTTCCACGCGGGTGGGTTTCGTCATGTGGGGCTTGGCGATTGCCCGATGGCGGAATGTCTCGCCGGGACGGGCGCGATCGTCGTGGTGCCGGATTACAATGCCCTCGGTTCGGTTTTCCCCAAGCCGCTCGAGGTGGGATTTGCCCTCTTCTCCTACATGGCGAAGAAGCGGGCAGGCTTCGGTGACCGCAAGTCCTTGCTGCTGGTCGGCGGCTCGGAAGCTGGCGGCAATATCGCTGCTGCGGTCAGCCTCAAGGCGCGCGACCATTTCGCCGACGAACTGGACGGTCAGGTGCTGGTCTCGCCGCTGCTCGACCCCTTCATGGGGACGCCCTCGTTCCGCAAGGCCGAAGCGATCGGCATGCGGGATCTCTGGGCGGAGGGATGGAGCCATTATCTGAGCGGCGGGATCTGCCATCCGTATGCGGCTCCGTCCGGTTGTTCTCGGTTGGCGGGACTTGCGCCGGCGCTGCTGCTTTCGTCGGAGGATGATCCGCTTCTCGACGAGACCCTTGCCTATGCCCAGCGACTGAAGAGCGCGGGTGTCGAGGTTCGACAGCATGTCCTTCCCGCCAGGGCAGGCTGGCCATCGGTATATGGCGGGAAGACGGAGGAAGCCCCGAGTTGGCAGGAAAGCGCAAGCAGCGAGTTCGCAGGCTTCGTACGCGACATCTGCGCTCGCAGAGCTGATTTGAAGACGATTTGATCTTAAGCGGCCGTGAGGGCCGCAAGGAGCTAGACCATGACAGAGAAAGCAAGACGCTGGGCCCTCCTGGGCACCGGCCTGGGACTGGCTGCGTCCATTTCGGCCGCCGCACTATTCCTCGATACGCCGTTCAGCCGAGCCGCCGCGGAGACGGAGGCGGCGGATACCGCAGCCGCCGCTCCGCCGGCGACGCCGGTGACCGTGGCCGTGGTGAAGAGCCGCGACGTCACGACCTGGCAGGAATTCTCGGGTAGGCTGGAAGCCGTGGACCGGGTCGAGATCCGCCCCCGTGTCGGCGGGGCGATCCAGTCCGTCAATTTCCGCGAGGGCGCGTTGGTGAAGGCCGGAGACCTCCTCTTCACCATCGATCCCGCGCCCTATGAGGCGACCGTTGCCCAGGCCAATGGGCAGGTCGCCTCCGCGGAAGCCCGTGTGGCGCTGGCGAATACCGAACTCGAACGCGGCCGCCGGCTGGCGAGCAATCGCACGATCTCGCAGAGCGATCTCGACCAGCGCCAGCACGCCGTTGCCGAAGCGGAAGCAGCCCTGAAGACGGCCCAGGCCGTTCTTCGTTCCGCCGAACTCGAGCTGGACTATACCAAGGTGCGCGCACCCGTTTCCGGCCGCGCCGGCAAGATCGAGATCACCGTCGGAAACCTCGTCGCCGCGGGCTCCACCTCGTCGGCATTGACGACGCTGGTCTCGTCCGACCCGATCTATGCCAGCTTCAACGCCAGCGAGGAAATCGTCGCGCGGGCGCTTTCCAGGCTGCCGGCGACCGACGGCGCGCTGCCGCCGATCGACCAGATCCCGGTCGAGATCGGCACGCTCGCCGACGAGGGGACACCGATCAAGGGCAGGCTGCAACTGATCGGCAATGAAGTGGATGCCTCGAGCGGCACCATCCCGGTTCGCGCCGTGATCGACAATCCGCACGGGCTGCTGATCCCCGGGCAGTTCGTGCGCATTCGCATGGGCGAACCGCGACCGGACAACCGGATCCTCGTCAGCGAAAAGGCGATCGGAACCGATCAGGACAAGAAGTTCGTCTTCGTCGTCGATGCCGAAAACAAGGTGGCCTATCGCCCGGTCGAGCTCGGCGGCAGTGCCGATGGCGAGCGGATCGTCGCGAGCGGGCTTGCCGATGGCGACAAGGTCATCGTCAACGGGCTGCAGCGCGTACGTCCTGGCGCGCTTGTCGATCCGCAGACCAAGGAGGCCGTCGCGGCCGTCAACTGAATATAGAGGGCGGGGCGCCGGCCTCGCCGCTTTGCGCATCGCATTCGATCCTCTGGCGGACACTGGTCCGCCGGCCAGGACTTTTTGTCGAAATTTCACCCTGGAGAGGGGCTTCGAAATGAGTATTTCCCGCTTTTTTGTCGACCGGCCGGTGTTTGCTGCCGTCCTGTCGATCCTCATCGTCGTTGCCGGCCTGATCGGCATGCGGTCGCTGCCGATCTCGGAATATCCGGAGGTCGTGCCGCCATCGATCGTCGTGCGCGCAGTCTATCCCGGCGCCAATCCCGTGGTCATTTCCGAGACGGTGGCAACCCCGCTCGAGGAGCAGATCAACGGCGTCGACGACATGCTCTACATGAACAGCCAGGCGACGTCCGACGGCGTGCTGACTACGACCGTCACCTTCAAGCTCGGTACCGATCCGGACAAGGCGCAACAGCTCGTACAGAACCGTGTCTCCCAGGCGGAACCGCGCCTGCCGGCGGAGGTGCGCGCCATCGGGGTGACTACCGTCAAGAGTTCGCCCGACTTCATCATGGTGGTCAACCTGGTGTCGACAACCGACCGCTACGACGTGACCTATCTGCGCAATTACGCGACGTTGAACATCAAGGACCGTCTCGCCCGCATCGAGGGCGCCGGCCAGGTTCAGGTGTTCGGTGCCGGCGACTATGCCATGCGCATCTGGATCGATCCGCAGAAGGCGGCCGAACATGCGCTCGCCGCCAGCGACATCACCAATGCCATCCGCCAGCAGAACGTGCAGGCCGCGGCCGGCATTATCGGCGCATCGCCGGTCCCGAGCGGTGTCGAGTTGCAGCTCAACGTCAATGCCCAGGGACGCCTCAGCACGCCGGAGGAATTCGGCGAGATCATCGTCAAGACGGGCAATGAGGGCGAGATCACACGCCTCAAGGACGTCGCCCGCATCGAGATGGGGGCGGCCGACTATACGCTGCGTTCGCTGCTCGACGGTCAGCCGGCAGTGGCGATCGCCGTGCTGCAGGCGCCCGGTTCCAATGCCATCGAGATCGCCGACAATGTGCGCGCCACCATGGACCAGCTTCAGCTCGCCATGCCTGACGGGGTGAAATACGAGATCGTCTACGACACCACTGAGTTCGTCCGTGCCTCGATCGAGAAGGTCGTCGATACGCTGCTGGAGGCCGTGGCCCTCGTGGTCCTTGTCGTGATCCTCTTCCTGCAAACCTGGCGCGCGTCGATCATTCCGCTGATCGCCGTGCCGGTCTCGATCATCGGCACCTTTGCGGTGATGTATGCCTTCGGCTTCTCGATCAATGCGCTGACGCTGTTCGGGCTGGTGCTTGCCATCGGCATCGTGGTGGACGACGCGATCGTCGTCGTCGAAAACGTCGAGCGTAATATCGAGAACGGGCTGACGCCGCGCGAGGCGACCTATCGCGCCATGCGGGAAGTGTCGGGGCCGATCATCGCGATTGCGCTGGTGCTGGTCGCGGTCTTCGTGCCCTTGGCGTTCATCAGCGGTCTTTCCGGCCAGTTCTATCGCCAGTTCGCGCTGACCATCGCCATCTCGACCGTGATTTCCGCCATCAACTCGCTCACCCTGTCGCCGGCCCTGGCCGCCCTTCTGCTGAAGGATCATCATGCGCCCAAGGACTGGCTGACACGGGCCATGGATCGGGTCTTCGGCTGGTTCTTCCGCGGCTTCAACCGGGCGTTTGGCGCGGCATCGAACGGTTACGGCCGCAGCGTCGGCGGTCTCCTGTCGCGCAAGTCGCTGGTCATGGTCGTCTATCTGGCCCTGATCGGCGCCACCTATGCCGTCTTCAACGCGGTTCCCGGTGGCTTCGTCCCGGCGCAGGACAAGCAGTATCTGATCGGCTTTGCGCAATTGCCGGACGGCGCGACGCTGGACCGAACGGAGGACGTGATCAAGCGGATGAGCGACATCGCGCTGGAACAGCCGGGCGTCGCCCATGCCATTGCCTTCCCCGGCCTGTCGATCAACGGTTTCACCATCGGTTCGAACTCGGGCATCGTGTTTGCCGTTCTCGACGATTTTTCCGAGCGCACGTCGCCGGAACTCTCCGGCGGTGCCATCGCCATGCAGTTGAACCAGAAGTTTTCGGGCATCCAGGACGCCTTCATCGCCATGTTCCCGCCGCCGCCGGTCAACGGCCTCGGCTCCACCGGCGGCTTCAAGCTGCAGATCGAGGACCGTGCCGGGCTTGGCTACCAGGCGCTCGACGAGGCGACCAAAACCTTCCTCGGCAAGGCCTACCAGGCGCCGGAGCTTGCGGGCCTGTTCTCCAGCTTCCAGATCAATGTGCCGCAGCTCTATGCCGATCTCGACCGCGCCAAGGCGGAACAGCTCGGTGTGTCGGTGACGGACGTGTTCGAGACGCTGCAGATCTATCTCGGCTCGCTCTACGTCAACGACTTCAATGCCTTTGGCCGCACCTACAGCGTCCGGGTCCAGGCCGATGCCGCCTTCCGGGCGAGACCGGAGGATATCGGCCAGCTCCAGGTGCGCTCGCGCAGCGGGCAGATGATTCCGCTTTCGGCGCTTTTGAAGGTCGACAGCACTACGGGCCCCGAGCGCACCACGCGTTATAACGGGTTCCTCGCCGCCGACATCAATGGCGGTCCGGCGCCGGGCTTCTCGTCGGGTCAGGCGCAGGCGGCGATCGAGCGCATCGCCGACGAGACGCTGCCGAACGGCATCACCTTCGAATGGACGGATCTGACCTATCAGCAGATCCTCGCCGGAAATTCGAGCATCGTCGTCTTCCCCTTGGCGCTTCTGCTCGTCTATCTGGTGCTGGCGGCCCAGTATGAAAGCCTGACGCTGCCGATCGCGATCATCATGATCGTGCCCATGGGCGTGCTCGCCGCGCTGGCCGGTGTCTGGTACACGGGTGGGGACAACAACATCTTCACCCAGATCGGCCTGATGGTGCTTGTGGGGCTCTCGGCGAAGAACGCGATCCTGATCGTCGAATTTGCCCGGGAACTGGAGTTCGAAGGCCGAACGCCGCTTCAGGCGGCGATCGAGGCGAGCCGGCTTCGCCTTCGACCGATCCTCATGACGTCGATGGCCTTCATCATGGGTGTCGTGCCTCTGGTGCTATCAACCGGAGCCGGTGCGGAAATGCGTGCTGCCATGGGCCTTGCCGTCTTCTCCGGCATGATCGGCGTCACCTTCTTCGGCATCTTCATGACGCCGGTCTTCTACGTGCTGCTTCGTCGCCTCACGGGCAATCGCCCGCTGATCCACCACGAGGCGAACGTGCACCCGGAAGGCCGAGCGGACAACCACCGCATCGCTGCGGAATAGGCCATGCGAAGGTGACGGGGAAAGGAGGTCCGAACGACGGGCCTCCTTTGCTGTCTGCTGTTCTTCAGGGTTCCGAACAATGCCGTGGCGAAAATCCGGGCTATGGCCGGCGTCACCGATCCGGATCGACGGACCGACCGGCGGGATAGCGTCTGAAGGGGCTGATACAGAACGATACAAATCGATACGGCGGTGAAAGACAGCGGCCAAGTCCGGCGCGCATCCTTTTCCTATTCAGGCTGCGCTGGCGGCCTTGGACAGATGGAGAGAAGGATGCTGAAGAAATCGCTGTTCGCCCTCGCGATCCTAGCGGGGGCCTCGTCGGTCGCCGCAGCGGCGACCGTTGCGGTCGCGACCGGAAACGTCAATCTGCGGGCAGGGCCCTCGACCGCCTATCCCGTCGTCACCGTGGTTCCGGTCGGCGCCCGCATCGCCACATACGGCTGTCTTGCTGGATACAGCTGGTGCGACATCACATTCGGATCCTATCGCGGCTGGGTCGCAGCCAACTATATCCAGATCGTCTACCAGGGCGCGCCCGTGGTGCTGACGCCGGCCGTCGCCCCGGCCGCGGGCGTCACCGTGGTTACCTACAACAGGGCCTATTGGGATAGGTATTACGCCGCCTATCCGTGGTATCGGAACTGGGCCCATTACGGTCCATATCCGGCCGGTCGGGTGACGTCCTATGACCGCTCGGTCGATTGCGCCGATGGCCGTTGTACCGCGACCCGCTCGACCACGGGTGTCTATGGAGGCTCCGCGAACCAAACCCGCAGCTGCTCGGGCGGCGAATGCACGGCGACCCGCAGCGTGGTCGGCCCCTATGGCAGCAACGCGTCGCGGGTGCGCAGCTGTAGTGCGAACGACCGCAGCTGCACGGTGACCCGAACCGGCCCGCGCGGCGGCACGGCGACCGGCACACGCGTTTTTAGGCCCTGAAGACGAGAGGCGCGAAACACCATGCGAAGAATTGCAGTCATGACATTGGTCGCGATCTACTCCGGCCTTGCCTTCCCCCTGTCTGCGTGGGGGGAAATGCAGGAGGCGCCCTACACCGACGGACTTGACGAACCGGTAGCGGAGATTTGCCTGCTGCCGGACGGAATGAAAGGCAATACCTGCGCTGCCTTCTTTCTCGACGACGACGGCTTCGAAATCTGCCTCAGGGACGAGATGAGCGGCACGATACGCTGCACAAGCAACTATGACACGCATCTCGACCCGCCCGACATGCCCTCGGCATTCCGGTCCGGATCGCTGGGTATCTGACGTCGCGATCACCGATCGATCCTGCCGACACCTTCGTCGCAGAGACGCAGGTCGACCGCACCGGTGGCTCAAAGCAGCTGTGTCAGTTCCGCCCGGTGCCGCATCATGATCAGCAGCGCCGCATAGTCCCGTTCGTAATGGTTCCGGGTCGCCGCGTCGGGTGGGGTCGCGTTCGTGCGGATCGCCATGGCGCGGCCGGCGGAGGCCATGTCGGCGAAAAGGCCGGCGGTCACCGCCGCATGCTGCGCCGTTCCGAGCAGGACGGCATCCTGGTCGACCGGCGTCAGGATCGTGCAGCCCAGCACGTCGGCATAGAGCTGCGGGATGAGCGGATGATGGGAAAAGCCGCCGGCAATCGCCAGCGTCTCGATCCGATCCGGCTCTCCCGGCATCTGCCCGATGATGTGGCGGATGCCGCAGGCGAGTGCGACGCAGGTGCGCCAGTACAGGCGGCACAGGCCCTCGAAGCTGCGATCGAGCGTCATTCCGGCAATGGTGCCGGTCAGGTCCGGATCGGTGGTCGGCGAACGGGTGCCGTGGAAATCGGGCAGGACATGGATGGGAAGGCCATAGCCCGGACCGCGCTCTGCCCGACGCCCGGCGATATGGTCGAGCACCTGGGCGTGGCGTGTCTGGGTCGGCTCTCCGCCGGCGGGATGGGTCCGCAATATATGATCGAGCAAGGCACCTGAGGCGGATTGCCCAGCCTCCGTCAGCCAGAGGTCGGCGATGGCCACGTCGCGAAACGCGCCCCAGCACCCCTCGGCCTGGCGTTCGTCGTGTGTCAGTTGCACGACGCAGCTGGAGGTTCCGGCGATCAGGGCGGCATGGGTTTCCAGGCGGTCAACCGCCGTCGCGAGCTTCGATGCGAACAGGGCGATCGTGCCGGCATAGGCATCGATCAGCCCCGGCGCGACCAGGCAGGCCGGGCTGAGGCCCAGTTCGTCCGCGGCCCATTCGGAGAGATTGCCGACCGGCCGCGTCGGCGGCAGGGCGCTTGTCGGCAAGCCGGCACGCTCGGCCAGGTCGTCGAGCCCGACGAGCCTGTAGAAATCGTCCGGCCGCGTGCCGGGGCCTTCCGGCGTATAACCCCATTTCGATGCCAGCGGCGAATGGGAGCGGGCCGAAGAGCCCGTCGCGCGCCATGTGAGATAGTCGCACAGGTCGAAGATCAGGCCTGCTTCATCCCAGACAGCGGGCATATTCTCCTTCAGCCAGAGGAGTTTCGGCACCTGCATTTCGGCGGAGAGACGCCCACCATAGCGGCGCAGCAGCGGGGCCTCCGTCGCATTGCAGCGTTCGGCCTGTTCGGCGGCACGGTGGTCCATCCACAAGAGCGTATCGAGATTGTCTCGGCCCGTGGTCGAGATCGAGAGCGGCTTTCCTGTGCGGTCGCGCACGACCAGCGAACAGGTCGCATCAAAGCCGATCGCCGCGATGTCGTCACCCGACAGGCCCGCCAGTTCGATCGCGGCGCGGACCGACCGGCATACCGCCGTCCAGATCTCCTCGCTGTCCTGCTCAAGGTGTTTCTCCTGCGGCTGATGCAGGGAAATCGGGGTGGTGTGGCGGGCGCATTGCGTGCCATGCAGGTCGAATACGCCGGCCCTCACGCTGCCGGTGCCCACGTCGACGGCCATCAGATAGTCATGCATCAGGGTTGTCTTTCGGTCTCCTCGCCGGGACCACAAACTGAAGCAAATCCGCCATGTCGTCAAACCGCACATCCGGGGCAAGTTGGTCGAGTGCGGCGCGATAATCGGCAAACCGGGTGTGCGACCCGCCGGTAAAGGCAATGACCTGCATCCCGGCGGCGCGGGCTGCCTCGATGCCGGACGGACTGTCCTCGATGACGAGACATTGTTCGGGCGAATAGCCCATCGCCTGCGCCGCATGGAGGAAGAGATCCGGCGCCGGCTTGCCGCGGGCGACCATGGTGGCGCTGAAGATATGCGGGGCGAAATGGTTGATCAGTCCGGTGGCGCGCAGGCACAGCTCAACGCGTTCCTTCTGGCTGGACGAGGCGACGCACCAGTCAATGCCGGCCGCGGCAAAGCCTGCGATGACAGCGGGGATACCGTCGATCGGGCGGAGTTCGGCGCGGAAGCGGGCGTAGAGCACATCGCGCATGCGGCTCAGGAAGGCCTCGTCGATTTCGAGGCCGAACTCGTCGCGCACCGTCTCTCGAACGGATGCGAGGCTGCGGCCGAGAAAGCGCCGGGCAACACCCTCCTCGTCGATGGCGACACCCGCCTGGCCGAGGAAGTCGGCGAGAACGGCAAGGGCGATCGGCTCGCTGTCGACGAGTACGCCGTCGCAATCGAAGATCACCAGCCGTTTTTCCGCGTGGTTCATCCGGCCTGGTCCGCGAGCTTGCCGTCGAGATATTGCTTAAGCGTAGCGGCGGTGCCGATGCTCCGCAAGCTCCCGATGGCGCGGGTGAAGCGGGCGACGAAGCGGGGATCGGTGCCGATCGCGCCGAAGATGTCGCCAAGGGCGAGGAAGGCGGTCGGATCGCCTTGCGACCTGAGAGCTGCGGCGTGCAGGCGCTCAGCGCTCGGGTCGTTGAAGACGATCGGCTTGCCGCTGTCGGTCGTGCCCTCAAGATAGCGGCACCAAAGCGCCGAGACGAGGGCGAGGCCGGTGACGTCGAGATCCCTGGCGAGGCGGTCGGCGGTCGAGGGCAGGATGAATTTCGGCTGGCGGTTGGAGCCGTCCTGGGCAAGGCGGGGAATGGTGTCGCCGATCTTCGGATTGGAAAAACGGCTTTCGATCAGGCGGAAATAGTCTTCGAGACTGGTGTACGGCACCGGCGGCACGACGGGGATGACCTCCTCGCGTTCAAGCTTGGCGAGGAAGCCGCGGATCAGCGCGTTCTCCATCGCCTCGTGGACGAAATGAATGTCCAGCAGCGCCGCCGGATAGGCGATCGCCGCATGGCCGCCATTGAGGATGCGCAGTTTCATCAACTCATAAGGAGCCACATCCGGCACGAAGGTGACGCCGACCTTTTCCAGCGCCGGCCGACCAAGCGGGAACTTGTCCTCCAGCACCCACTGCTTGAACTCCTCGCAGAAAACCGGCCAGGCATCGTCTATACCGTAGGTGTCGCGGGCAATGGCGATCTCGCGCTCACCGGTCGCCGGCGTGATGCGGTCGACCATGGCGTTGGGGAAAGCGACGTTCTCGTGGATCCAGTGGGCGAAATCGGGGTCGGACAGGCGGGCGAGGCCGGTGATGGTTGCCTCGGTCACTTCGCCATTGCCGGGAATGTTGTCGCAGCACATCACGGTAAAGGGCGGAATGCCGGCCGCGAGCCGACCCTTGAGGCCGGCGATGATCAGGCCGAAAACGCTCTTCGGATGGGCCGGATCGGCCGCATCGGCGACCATGGCCGGGTGATTGGGGTCGAACTTGCCGGTCGCGGGATCGATGAAATAGCCGCCCTCGGTGATCGTCATCGAAACGATGCGGATCGCCGGGTCCTTGAGGGCGGCGATGATCGCATCGAAATCGGGCGCCGCCAGCATGCCCGTCATCGGGCCCGTCACGGTCGCGGCGCTGCGGTGATTGTCCTGCTCGACGATGGTGGTCAGATAGTCCTGGCTTTCGAGCTTTTCCTTCATCAGCCGGTCGGACGGCATGACACCACAGCCGAGAATGGCCCAGTCGAGATCCATGCCCTGGTTGAACAGTTCGTGCAGGTAGACCGCCTGGTGGGCGCGGTGGAAGTTGCCGACGCCGAAATGCAGGATGCCGGCCTTCAACTGGTCGCGGCGATAGGCGGGGACGGCCGCGGTCCCGGCGATTTCGGCAAGGTTTGCCAGCGATAGCTTTACGGTCATTTCATTGGTCCTCGATGACGAGAGGTCAGGCAGCGGCGGGGCGAATGTCAGCTCATCCAGTTGCCGCCATCGACATTGTAGGTCTGGGCGACGATGTAGTCGGCTTCGGGCGAGGCGAGAAAGATCGCCATGCCGGTCAAGTCCTCAGCGCGCCCCATGCGGCCGAAGGGCACGGCCTCGCCGACCAGCCTCTTCTTTTCACCGGGCGGCCGTCCTTCATATCTGGCGAAGAGCGCATCCACGCCATCCCAGTGCTCGCCGTCGACGACGCCGGGAGCGATCGCGTTGACGTTGATGCCATGCTTGATGAGGTCGAGGCCGGCCGACTGGGTGATGGAGATGATGGCCGCCTTGGTGGCGCAATAGATGGCCACCAGCGCCTCGCCGCGACGTCCCGCCTGGCTTGCCATGTTGATGATCTTGCCGCCCTTGCCGCGGGCGATCATCGACCTGGCCGCCGCCTGCAGCATGAACAGCGAGCCGGCGACATTGATCGAGAAAAGCTTGTCATAGCTTTCCCGGGTGATCTCGACGATCGGCGCCAGATCGAACAGCGCGGCATTGTTGACCAGGATGTCGATGCCGCCGGTCTTTTCCTCGACCGCCTTGATCGCCGCCTCGATCGAGGCCTGGTCGGTGACGTCGAGCCGTACCGCGTAAGCCTTGTCGCCGATCTCCGCCGCCGTCCGTCCCGCCCGCTCGACGTCGATGTCGGCGATGGCGACGGTGGCGCCTTCGCGTACATAGGCTTCGGCGAAGGCGCGGCCTATGCCGCGCGCCGATCCGGTGATGAGTGCCGATTTGCCCTCCAGCCTGCCACTCATAGTGCCAATCCCTTGTCATCGAAACGATGGATCCGGGCGGAATCCGGGGTGACGAAGACGGTGTCGCCGTAACGCGCGGCAAATTCGCCGTCGGCCCTTGCGGTCACCTGACCGATGCCGTCGACGGCGATGTGCAGGAAGGTGTCCGATCCCAGATGTTCGGCAACCGTGACGGTACCCCTCCAGGTACCCTCATCCTTCGACAGCGTGACATGCTCGGGCCGTATGCCGATCGTGGGGGCGCCGTAGGGCGTCGCCGCCGCGCCGGAAATCAGGTTCATCTTCGGCGAGCCGATGAAGCCGGCGACGAAGAGGTTGGCGGGCTTGTGATAGAGTTCGAGCGGTGAGCCCACCTGCTCGATGCGGCCCCTGTTCAGGACGACGATCTTGTCGGCCATGGTCATCGCCTCGACCTGGTCATGGGTCACATAGATCGAGGTGGCGTTGAGCTGCTGGTGCAGCTGCGAGATTTCCAGGCGCATGTTGACGCGCAGCGCCGCGTCCAGATTGGACAACGGTTCGTCGAACAGGAAGCACTCCGGCGAGCGCACGATCGCGCGGCCGATGGCGACGCGCTGGCGCTGGCCGCCGGAGAGCTGGCGCGGCTTGCGGTCGAGATAGTCGGTGAGATTGAGGATTCGGGCTGCATCGGCGACCTTGCGGTCGATCTCCGCCTTGTCCATGCCGGCCATTTTCAGCGGGAAGCCGATGTTGGAACGCACGCTCATATGTGGGTAGAGCGCATAGGACTGAAACACCATGGCGAGACCGCGCTGCGACGGCGGCTTGGCGGTGGCGTCGACGCCGTCGATCAGGATGCGGCCGCCGGAGACATCCTCGAGGCCGGCGATCAGCCGCAGCAGCGTGGACTTCCCACAGCCCGAGGGGCCGACGAAGACGACGAACTCGCCATCGTTGATCTGAAGGTCGATCGACGGGATGACGGCGGCCTCGCCGAAGGACTTGGATACATTCTGGAGTGTGATGCTACCCATCTTGCTATTCCTATTTGACGGCGCCGAAGGTCAGGCCGCGGACGAGTTGTTTCTGGCTGAACCAGCCGAGGATCACGATCGGCGCGATGGCCATTGTCGAGGCGGCCGACAGCTTGGCGTAGAAGAGACCCTCGGGGCTCGAGTATGAGGCGATGAAGGCAGTCAGTGGTGCTGCCTTGGAGGCCGTCAGGTTGAGGGTCCAGAAGGCTTCGTTCCAGGACAGGATGACATTGAGGAGCAGCGTCGAGGCGATGCCGGGAATGGCCATCGGCGTCAGGACGTAGACGATCTCCTTCATCAGCGAGGCGCCATCCATGCGCGCGGCTTCGAGGATCTCGCCGGGGATTTCCTTGAAATAGGTGTAGAGCATCCAGACGATGATCGGCAGGTTGATGAGGGTCAGCACGATCACCAGGCCGGTGCGGGTGTCGAGCAGGCCGCCGTCGCGGAACAGGATGTAGAGGGGCACCAGAACGCCGACCGGCGGCAGCATCTTGGTGGAGAGCATCCACATCAGGATGTCCTTGGTCCGCCGGGTGGGCGAAAAGGCCATGGACCAGGCCGCCGGAACGGCGATGACGAGGCCGGCCAGCGTCGAGCCGAGGGAGATCGCCACCGAGTTCATGAAGTGGCGGAAATAATTCGACCGCTCCTGCACCTCGGCATAGTTCTCGGTCGTCCACTCGAAGAACAGGAAGGACGGCGGCGAGGCGATCGCCTCCGCCTCGGTCTTGAAGCTCGTCAGGAAGGTCCAGAGGATCGGGAAGAAGATCAGGATGCCGATCGTCCAGGCGAGCGCGGTCCACAGGATCTTGCGGCGAACGGGAATGGCGCGGGCCATGGTCAGCTCTCCAGGTTCTTGCCGATCAGGCGGATGAGGAAAAAGGCGACGATGTTGGCGAGCACCACCGCGACGATGCCGCCGGCGGAAGCGCCGCCCACGTCGAACTGCAGCAGGGCCTGGGCATAGACGAGATAGGTGATGTTGGTGCTCTGCGTGCCGGGACCGCCATTGGTGGTGACCAGGATCTCGGCGAAGACCGACAGCAGGAAGATCGTCTCGATCAGGATGACTACCGTGATGGCGCGGGCCATGTGCGGCAGGATGATGTAGGCGAGCTTCGACAGCGGACCAGCGCCGTCCATCTCGGCGGCTTCCTTCTGTTCCTCGTCGAGCGATTGCAGCGCGGTCAGAAGAATGAGCGTGGCAAACGGCAGCCATTGCCAGGCGACGATGATGATGATCGAGGTGAGCGGGGCCGCCGCCAGCCAGTCGAGCGGCTGGAGTCCCAGCGACTTGGCGATCCAGGCGAACAGGCCGTTCACCGGGTTCATCAGCATGTTCTTCCACACCAGCGCCGAGACGGTCGGCATGATGAAGAACGGCGCGATCACCAGGATGCGCACGATGCCCTGGCCGAACATCGGCTGGTCGAGGAGAAGTGCCAGTGCAATCCCGCCGATGACGGTGATCGCCAGGACCCCGCCGACGAGCAGCAGCGTGTTGGCAAGGGCATCGAAGAAGGCCGGATCGGTCAGGAAGAAGCGGTAGTTCATGAAACCGGCGAACTCTTCCGTACCGGGCATCAAAAGGTTGTAGCGCAGGAAGGAGAAGTAGACCGTCATCGTCAGCGGCACGATCATCCATGCCAGGAGCAGGATCACGGAAGGCGCCATCATCAGGCGCGCCGCGGAATGGGTGTGTGTCGTCGCCATGGGGTCAGCGCCTTTTCGCCATGTGCAGGTTGATTGAGGGCCGCGCCAGTTGCGCAAGGGCGCCTATGCGGCCCTCCGGCATCCCGGTCTCGGTCATGCGACCGATGCCAGGAGGCTTCGATAAAGGGGGAGCCCGGTCGGCCCGGCCATGCGGCCAGCCGGCCTTGCTCCAGTCGGAGCGGGGAGGAGAGGTCTCCCCGCTCTTCGTCGGGGAGCTTACTTGATGTAGCCGGCCTTCATCATTTCCCGTTCCGTCAGCTTCTGGGCGTTGTCGAGCGCCTGGTCGATGCTGACCTGTCCGGCGAGAGCGGCCGAGAACTGCTGGCCGACGGCCGTGCCGATGCCCTGGAATTCCGGAATGGCCACGAACTGGACCCCGACATAGGGAACCGGCTTGACGGTCGGGCTCTTCGGGTCCGCCGCATTGATCGAGTCGAGCGTCATCTTCGCAAACGGCGCCGCCTTCTGGTATTCCGGGTTCTCGTAGAGCGAGGTGCGGGTGCCCGGCGGTACGTTGGCCCAGCCTTCCTTGTCGGCGACCATCTTCAGATAGTCCTTGCCGGTTGCCCAGGCGACGAACTTCTCGGCCGCTTCGGCCTTCTGGGTGCCGGCCGGAATGGCCAGGTTCCAGGCCCACAGCCAATTGCCGCGCTTGCCGAGCCCCGTGTCGGGAGCGAGTGCGAAGCCGACCTTGTCGGCGACGGTCGAGTCCTTCGGATTGGTGACGAAGGAGGCGGCGACGGTGGCATCGATCCACATGCCGCACTTGCCGGTCTGGAAGAGCGCCAGGTTCTCGTTGAAGCCGTTCGAGGAGGCACCCGGAGGGCCGGCATCCTTCATCAGCTTGACATAGAATTCGAGCGCCGTCTTCCATTCCGGCTGGTCGAACTGCGGCTTCCAGTTCTCGTCGAACCAGCGCGCGCCGAAGGCGTTGGCGGTCGCGGTCAGGAAGGCCATGTTCTCGCCCCAGCCGGCCTTGCCGCGCAGGCAGATGCCATAGATCTCGTTGTCCTTGTCCGTCATCTTGCGGGCAGCGTCGGCGACGAAGTCCCAGGTGGGGGCATCGGGCATGGTGAGCCCGGCCTTTTCCATCAGGTCCTTGCGATACATGACCATCGAGCTCTCGCCGTAGAAGGGTGCGGCGTAGAGCTTGCCGTCCTCGCCGGTCAGGCCGGAGCGGATCGCGGGCAGGAGGTCGTCGACGTCATAGTCGGCACCAAGATTGTCGAGCGGCAGAAGCCAGCCCTGCTTGGCCCAGATCGGCACTTCATAGGTGCCGATGGTGAGAACGTCGAACTGGCCGCCCTTGGTGGCGATGTCGGTCGTCACCTTCTGGCGCAGCACGTTTTCCTCGAGGGTGACCCATTCGAGGTCGATGCCGGGGTTCTTAGCGGTGAAATCATCCGTCAGCTTCTGCATGCGGATCATGTCGCCGTTGTTGACGGTCGCGATGGTGAGGGTTTCGGCCGAAGCCATGCCGGTAAGGGCCAGTGCCGAGCAAGCGCCCAGCAAAATCGTCTTCAATGTCATATCTTCCTCCCAGAAGAAAAATGAGCATTTGCTTTGCTCATGGGCAATTACTCACTTTTAGGCAAGGCATTGTCAATGCAGAATTCATGCTGCGGTGCCGAAGGCGAAGCCCAAGGCATTGTCTCGGCGATGAAAAATAAATGTGGAGGTCTGCTCAGCCGGCCAGCAGATGGCGGGCGGCATCCTCGTCGGTGATCAGCCCGTTGATGTAGCCGCCGATCGTGGCCGCGCGGATCGCATCGCGTTTGCGCCGGCCGCGGGCCAGGCCGATGACGATCGAAGTCTCGCGCGAGGGTATGGGGATGCTCGCCACGCGCTCGTTGACCGGATGGTCGAGCAGTTTGCCGTCCGCGCCGAAGACCCAGCCGCAGACTTCGCCGGCCGCGCCGGCAGCGAGAAGGTCGGCCATCTCGTCCTGGCGCAGGAACCCGTCCACCAGGAGCGGTGCGCTGCTTCCCATCTCGCCGATCCCGACAAAGGTCACATCGGAGCGCCGGCCAAGCTCGATCGTCGGCGCGACGAGCGGCTGCCGGTGCAGCAGGTCGCGTTCGTCGCGGGACGAGACGATGACGGGAAGCGGCATCGGGAAATGCGGCGCCTTCACCGCGTCGGCCATGGAGAAGATGACGTTGAAGTAGGCGGCGGACCCGTCCGGGCTGATATTGCCCGTCAACGAGACGATTCTGTGCTGCGGGCATTCCATCGGCGGCAATTGGTCGACCATGGCGCGCAGCGTCCGTCCGGTTCCCATGCCGATGATCAGCGGATCCGGCTGCTTCAGCCAGCGCTCCAGTTCGGCGGCCCCGGCTTCGGCGACGCCGACGGATGCCGAGTCCGAACCCGGATCGGTGGGCACGATCTCGACCTGTCTGAGGCCGAACTTCGCTTTTACCGCCTCGGCCAGTTCCATGCAGGCCGCGATCGGATGGTCGAGACGGACCTTGATCAGCTTCTCGGCGACGGCGAGCGAGACCAGGCGCTGGGCACTCTGGCGCGAAATGCTCATGGCGGCGGCGATCTCGTCCTGGGTGCGGCCGGCAACATAATAGAGCCAGCCGGCTCGCGCCGCATCGTCCAGCCTTGTCTGTGCTTCGCCTCGTCTTGCCATGCGGATCGGCACCACCCTTTCAAAGAGCAGTGCTGCCAAGTTTTGGCAAGGCTGTCAAATCGCTCGCGCTGGTCCGTGACCGGATTTACTCTGCCAGCAGGCCGTCGAATACTTCCAGCATGGCGTCGGCTATGGCCTTGCCGAGTCCGGCGGCGCTTGAGGCGAGCGCCTCCTCGTCCATGTCGCGCGCGGCGAGCGCGAAGGTTGCGCCCTCGATCGTGACGATCTCCTGCGCCCGCTGGATCGCCCACAGCGCAAATTCCGCCCGACTGCCAATTTCCGTCGTTTCCATCACTGGTCTCTCCATAGATTTCCGTTGTGCCGCTTATAGCGATTGCGGGTCGCTGTGACAGTCGCTCCGCGGCAAAAATGAAGGGAGATCGCATGGGGGCCGGTCCGGACTTGTGCCCTTTTCTGCGGCTGTCCCGTCATTGGATAGTGATATTCCTATATTACTGAAAAGGGGCTAGTCTGCGCCTGTGGCATCTGGCGCCACAGCGAGACTTTGTTTCCTCTTTCACACATGTAAGGGAGATACCCAATGAGACGAACAATGAAATCCACGGTGAGCGCGATGGTCACGGTGATGCTGCTCGCCGGCGTGGCCGAGGCGCAGCAATTCGGTTATGGTTCGGGACCCGGCTGGGGACGTGGCAACATGATGATGGGCAATATGCCCGGGCGTGGCCGCTTTCCGATCATCGATGCCGATGACAATGGTGTGGTCTCCGCGGAGGAGGCGGCTTCGGCCGCCGAGGAAGTCTTCGCCGCGATGGACGCCGACGACAATGCCGAACTGACCATGGAAGAATATATGCTGGTCCGCATGGGGCCGCAGGACGGCTGGAACAAGACCCGCCAGGCCGCGCGCGAGAAGGAGAAGACCGAGCGTTTCGGCGAGATGGATCTCGACAAGAACGACACGGTGTCCCAGGCCGAGTTCATCGCCGGCGCCAAGGCCCATTTCAATGCTGCCGATGGCGACAAGGACGGCAAGGTGACCCCGTGGGAATGGCGCAGCCAGCAGTGGAACTGATCTCGTCGGATTCCAATTCAGGGGCTTGATGATGCCTCTTTGGAAAAATGGCAAAGGCCCGCGGCAGATGCCTGTCGCGGGCCTTCGTTTCTTCACGCCGCCTTCAGGCGCGGTTGTCTGGCCTCAGTCCTCTTCCTGGAAGACCTCTTCGCGCTTGGCCTTGACCGAGGGCAGGAAGACGATGACGAGGACGGCCAGCGCGAGAAGCAGGAGAACGGCGCTGATCGGCCGGGTGACGAAGGTCATCGGGTCGCCGCGCGACAGGATCATGGCGCGGCGCAGGTTCTCTTCCAGAAGCGGGCCGAGCACGAAACCGAGCAGCAGCGGCGCCGGCTCGCAGCGCAGCTTGACCAAGACATAGCCGAGCAGGCCGAAGCCGGCGACGGCATAGAGGTCGTAGACGTTGGAATTGACGCTGTAGACCCCGATCGAGCAGAAGGCCATGATGATCGGGAAGAGTACGTAATAGGGAATGGTCAGCAGCTTCACCCACAGCCCGATCAGCGGCAGGTTTAGGATCACCAGCATCAGGTTGCCGATCCACATCGAGGCGATGATGCCCCAGAACAGCGCCGGTTGTTCGGACGCGACGTTCGGTCCGGGAACGATGCCCTGGATGATCATCGCGCCGACCATCAGCGCCATGACCGGATTGGCCGGGATGCCAAGCGTCAGGAGCGGGATGAAGGAGGTCTGGGCGCCGGCATTGTTGGCCGATTCCGGACCGGCTACGCCTTCGATCGCGCCTTGTCCGAATTCCTCCGGATGGTCGGAAATGCGCTTTTCGACGGTGTAGGAGGCGAAGGCCGCTAGGATCGCGCCGCCGCCCGGCAGAATGCCGAGAGCAGAGCCGATCGCCGTGCCGCGCAGCACGGGTGCGACCATGCGGCGGAAGTCGTCGCGCGTCGGCCAGAGATTGCTGACCTTCGACATCAGCACGGTGCGGGTCTTTTCTCCTTCGAGGTTGCGCAGGATCTCGGCGATGCCGAAGACGCCGACGGCGACCGCGACGAAGTTCAGGCCGTCGGCATATTCGCGGATGCCAAGGGTGAAGCGCGGCGTGCCGGAATAGATGTCGGTGCCCACGAGCCCGAGCAGCAGGCCGAGGGAGACCATGGCGAGCGCCTTGACGATCGAGCCGTGGGCGAGCGCGATCGAGGAGACGAGGCCGACGACCATGAGCGAGAAATATTCGGCGGCGCCGAACTTGAGCGCCACGGCGGTGAGCGGGATGGCGAGGATGGCGACCAGGAAGGTCGAGACCGACCCGGCGAAGAACGAGCCCAGTGCGGCGATCGACAAGGCCGCTCCGGCGCGGCCCTTGCGGGCCATCTGGTAGCCGTCGATGGCGGTGACGGCAGACGAGGATTCGCCCGGCATGTTGATCAGGATTGCCGTGGTGGAGCCGCCATACTGGGCACCGTAATAGATGCCGGCGAGCATGATCAGCGAGGAGACCGGCTCCAGCTGGAAGGTGATCGGCAACAGCATGGCGATGGTGGCGGTAGCGCCGATGCCGGGCAGGACACCGATCAGGGTGCCGAGCAGCACGCCGATCAGGCAGAAGAACAGGTTTTCCGGCGAGGCCGCGGTGGAGAAGCCGAGGGCGAGATTGCTGAGAAAGTCCATGCCGCGCTCCTAGAACCGGACCCAGGGTCCGAACCGCTCGAAGGGCAGCCCGAGCGCATAGCTGAAGACGAGCACGGAGAAGACCGTGATGGCGGCTGCCAGAAGCACCGCCATGAGCGGCCCCATGCGATGCGAGGCGAAGGCGGCGATCAGAGCGGCGAAGAACAGCGATGGTACGAAACCGAGCCCCCTGACCGTCAGGCCGAAGAAAATCGGTGCCGGCAGTATGAGAAGGATGCCCCGGAGCGCGATCGGTCCGAGCGGCTCGCCTTCGACCTTGCCGGACTGGATCAGGATGACAGCCCCGAGCAGGATCAGGATGGCCGCGAGGACGAGTGGGAAGAAGCCGGGTCCCATGCGGAACGCCGTTCCAAGATCGAGGCCAAGGCTTTGATAGGCGAAGAAGCCGCCGAGCGCGATGAACAGGGCGCCACACAGCGCGTCCGTCCGGTCGAATTTCATTGATTTCATGGTGTCCCCCATGGTGGCCATCACGGCCGCGGTGTCGCGCCGAGCGCGCGAATGCCGCCCGCAAGGTCGCGGGCGGCGTCCTTACAGGTGGGCGGTCAGTCGGCGAACTGGCCGGCGGCCTCGATCACCGGCTTCCAGCGGGCGATCTCACCTTCGAGCTTTGCCTTGAGCGCTGCCGGAGTGGCATCCGCTTCCGGCGAAGGCGCGGTGCCGAGTTCGGCGAAGCGTGCGACGACGTTTTCGTCCTTGAGGGCGACCTGAAGCGACTTCGACAGGCGTTCGACGGCCTCCGACGGCGTGCCCTTCGGCGCATAGACGCCGTGCCAGATGCCGACCTGGAAGTCGGCAAGGCCGCCTTCGACCGCGGTCGGCACGTCCTTGAGCACGTCGAGACGGGCGGGCGAGGTCACGGCATAGGCCTTGATCGTGCCGCCCTGGATCTGCTTCGTCGTGTTGGTGGTCTGGTCGCACATGATGTCGACCTGGCCGCCGAGCAGGTCGGTCATGGCCGGGCCGGTGCCCTTGTAAGGGACGGTGACGAGGGGCGTGTCGATCGCGCTCATCAACAGCATGCCGCAGAGATGCGAGGCGGCGCCGATGCCGGCATTGGCCACGGTGACGGTGTCCTTGTTGGCCTTCATGTAGTCGATCAGGCCCTTGAGGTCGGTCGGCTCAAGGTCCTTGCGGGCCACGATCGTCATCGGCACGTCGGTGACGAGGCCGACATATTCAAAGGCGTTCAGCGTGTCATAGGCGAGCTTGCGATAGAGTGTGGCGCTGGTCGCCATGCCGATATGGTGCAGAAGGACGGTGTAGCCGTCCGGCTCTGCCGCGGCGACGCGACCGGCACCGAGCGTTCCGCCGGCGCCGCCGACATTTTCGACGACGATCTGCTGGCCGAGATCCTTCGACATGGATTCGGCGACGAGGCGGGCCACAGTGTCGGTCGGGCCGCCGGCGGCGAAGGGCACGACCATGGTGATGGTGCGCTCGGGATAGCCGGCTGCGAAGGCGGCAGCGGACGACAGGGTGACGGCAAGGGCAGCCGTGAGGCCGAGCACGGTTTTCAGGGTTTTCATCGAATTCCTCCCGGATGAAACACGCCAGGCCGATGCGGCTCCTTCCGCGTCGGTCCTGGATGCGCCATCAGCGCGGCGAAGGGGGTGGCTCGCAAGTCGGGTTGAGCGGCGAACAGTGGATTTTGAGGGTTCATGCAACGCAGCATGGGTAGGTTCGGGAACAAATCGGCTGGGCAATGGGTGGAAATCCACCCATTTCTTGCTCAGTTGTCGAATGGGGCGGGATCGGAGCCCGGCTTTCGTTCAAGGCCGTATTTCTGCATCTTTTCGTAGAGCGTCTTGCGGGAAATGCCGAGCTGCTCATAGACCCGCCGCAGATTGCCGCCATGGGCGGAAATCGCACTGGCGATCAGGCCGCGCTCGTAGGCGCCGACCTTGTCGGAGAGCCGCTGGCGGCTGACGATCGGCTGGCTCTCGTCCGGAACGGGATCAAGTCCGAGGACCAGGCGGTCGGCGGCGTTGCGCAGCTCCCGGACATTGCCGGGCCAGGACCGGGCGGCGATTTCGGCCAGAAGATCGGGCGAGACCTCGATGTCGTCGCGCATGTAGCGGGCGGCTGCCTCGCGCACGAGCTGGAGAAACAGGATCGGGATGTCGGCGAGCCTGTCCGCCAGGGCCGGCACATGGATGGTCGCGACATTCAGGCGATAGAACAGGTCGGCGCGGAAGCGCCCCGCGGCGACCTCGGCCTCGAGGTCCGCCTTGCTGGTGGCGATGAAGCGTACGTCGAGCGGCACGAGTTCGTTCGAGCCGAGCCGGGTAATGACGCGCTCCTGCAGCACGCGCAGAAACTTTGCCTGCAGGTCGAAGGGCATGGAGCCGATCTCGTCGAGCAGGATCGTGCCGCCGCGGGCATGTTCGAACTTGCCATAGCGCGGGCGAAGCGCGCCCGGAAATGCCCCCGCCTCGTGGCCGAACAATTCGCTCTCGATCAGGTTTTCCGGCAGGGCCGCGCAGTTGATGGCGATCAGCGGCCGGTTGGCGCGGGCGCTCACGTCATGCAGGGCGCGCGCCACCACTTCCTTGCCGACCCCGGTGTCGCCGATGATCAGGGTGTCTGCATCCGTGGCGCCGATCGCCCGCAGCCGGTAGCGCAGGTCGACCATGACCTGGGTGCGGCCGGGCAGGCGGGTTTCGATGTCGTCGCGCTTGCCGGCGACGGCGCGCAGACGGCGGTTTTCCAGGACCAGACCGCGCCGGTCGAGCGCCCGGCGAATGATGCCGGCGAGATGCTGAGCGGTGAAGGGTTTTTCGAGGAAGTCGTAGACGCCGGCGCGCATGGCGCTGACGGCAAGCTGCACATCGGCGTGGCCGGTCACCAGAATCACCGGGATTTCCGCGTCCACTTCCCGGATGCGCTGCAAGAGCGTCATGCCGTCCATGCCGGGCATGCGGATGTCGCTGACCACGACGCCGTCGAAGCCGTAGCCGATCAGCTCGAGCACCGGCTCGGCCGTCGAAAAGGTCGTCACCTCCAGGTCGAAGAGTTCGAGCGCCTGGGCCGAGGAGCGGCGCATGTCCTCCTCGTCATCGATCAGAAGGATGCGCCGGCTGCTCATTCCGCTGCGTCCTTCATCTTCTCTGCGGCGTCGAGCTCGATGCGAAACACCGCGCCCCCATCGGCATGATTGGTGACGGAAAGGCTGCCGCCGAAATCCTTGACGATGTTGTAGGAGATCGACAGGCCAAGCCCGAGCCCCTTACCGACCCCCTTGGTGGTGAAGAAGGGGTCGAAGATGCGTTCGGCGATGGATGCCGGCACGCCGGGGCCATGGTCGCGCACCGTCAACAAGACCCTGCCACCCTTGCGGCGCGCCTTGAGCTCGATCGTTCTATTCCTCTGGCCCTCTACCGCGTCGGCGGCATTGGTGATGATGTTGACCAGGACCTGCTGCAGGCGCACCGGACCGGCGACGACAGCCGGCGGATGCCTGCCGAGATCGACGTCGAGCGTGGCGTCGGCCGCCTTCAGCCGCGCTGCGACGATTTCCAGCGTGTCGTCGACCACTGCATCCAGCCCTATCGGCCCGAGCTTCTCGTTCGGCTTGCGGGCAAAATTCCGCAGGTGCCGACTGATCGAGGCCATGCGGTCGACGAGGCCGGAAATGCGCGAGAGGTTGTCGCGCGCCTCCTCCGTCCGGCCGCGGTCGATCAGCAGCGCGGCACTGTCGGCATAGGTCTTGGCGGCGGCCAGCGGCTGGTTGAATTCGTGCGACAGGGCGGCCGACATCTGGCCGAGGCCGGCGAGCTTGCCGGCCTGGATGAGATCGGCCTGGGTCTTGCGCAATTCCTGTTCGGTCAGGCGCCGCTCGGCGATTTCCAGTTCGATCTGCTCATTGACGCGGGCGAGGTCGGCGGTGCGTTCGGCGACGCGGTGCTCGAGTTCGTTGCGGGCCCGCTCCTCCAGGCGCAGACGTTCGGCAGTGCGGGCCCGCCGCTGCAGGAGGATGGCGAGGGCCAGTCCGGCGAGGCAGACGAAAAGGATGAGGGCGATGACGACGGTGCGCGCCTGGCCGCGCACCGACGCGGTGTCCATCAGCACGTTCACCGTCCAGTCGGCCTCGGGCATGTAGTGCGACAGCACGAGATATTCGCGCGCGGCGGCGTCGTCCGTGACCGTCATCAGGCTATGTCCGTCCTCGGTCTTCCGCTTGAGCGGCAATTCCTTGAGCGGCGCGTCGGCATAGCGGCGCGAGGCCTGGGTGCGGGCGAGCCTCGCGGCGTCGAGCGGCAGGATGCCATTATAGAGCCATTCCGGGCTGCCGGTCATGAAGATGATGCCTTCCGGATCGGCGACGAAGATCTTGTACTCGCCGCCCTTCCACGATGTCTCGATCGAATCGATGTCCACCTTGAAGACGATCACGCCGCGGATGGCGCCATCGACGCTGACGGGCGAGGCGAAATAGTAGCCTCGTTTCAGCGAGGTGGTGCCGAGCGCGTAGAAGCGCGACTGGAGCCCTCTGGCGGCATCCTGGAAATAGGGGCGGTAGCTGAAGTTCTGGCCGACGAAGCTGGCCGGTCCGTCGTAATTGCTGGCGGAGATCGTCTCGCCGTCCATGGTCATGACATAGATGTCGGAGGACCGCAGCAGCGTGTTGATTTGCTGGAGATAGGTGTTCGCTGTCTCTCTCAGGGCCGGGTCGGAGGGCGCGCGAAGCAGCGCCTTGATGTCGTCGTGATCGGCGATCAGCGCGGGGAGCGGTTCGTAACGGCTCAGGTGGCCACCCAGAGCCGAAACGGCAAGACGCAACGCCGAACTGGCCTGGAGGGAGGCCTCGTCCATATAGGCGCGCGTGGCAACGGCACCGCCCTGGAGGGCGGCAAGCCCGATGAAAACCGGCAGAATGACAAAGACCAGCGCATGTCGCAGTTTCACGAAGACAACGGCCTCCTCCTCCGCTCCTCCCGGCCCAAGCGGCCGCGGGGAGCAAGTCTAGAGAGCCGGACCGCCGTTTCCTAGAGGCGATCTGTGCGAAACTGTTTCGAAGCGGCGGCCGCTTGCCTCAATTGGCCATTGTCGAGCGGTGCGCCCAACCCGTCATGCGCCGCTCGAGCCAGGCCATTAGCGCATACATGGCGATGCCCTCGACGGCGAGCATGAGCAGGCCGGCAAAGACCAGCGGCACGTTGAACTGGCTCTGGGCCGAGCTCATCATGTTGCCGAGGCCGTAGTTCGAGGCGACCGTTTCGGACACCACGGAACCGACGAAGGCAAGCGTGATGGCGATCTTCAGCGAGCCGAAGAAATAGGGCATGGAGCGCGGGATGCCGACCTTCAGCATGATGTCCATCTTCTTTGCGCCCAGCGCCCGGAGCACGTCCTCCGTCTCCGGCTCGATGGTGGCAAGCCCGGTCGCCACGTTGACGACGATCGGGAAGAAGGAAATGAGGAAGGCGGTGAGCACCGCCGGCACCGTGCCGATGCCGAACCAGATGACGAGGATGGGGACGAGCGCCACCTTGGGGATGGCGTTGAAGCCGATCATCAGCGGATAGAGGCCGGCATAGATGGTCTTCGACCAGCCGATAAAGAGGCCAATGCCTAGGCCGGCGACGACGGCGATGATGAAGCCGAGCGTCGTCGTGTAGAGCGTCTGCAGCGAGTTCTTCCAGATCGGCGACCAGTATTGCACGATCGCCTCGAAGACGCGGGTCGGCGAGGGCAGGATGGTCGGCGGCATGTCGAGGCCGAGAACCAGCAATTCCCAGGCGGCAAAAAGGGCGAGCGTATAGAGCCAGGGAGCGGCGCGCACCCAGTTGACGCGGGCGATCAGCGGTGTGCGGACAGGCGCTGCCATGGCTGGCTTCTCCACGATCGTGCTCATGCGGCCATCCGCGCATTGGCGATCTCGCCGTGCAGGGCGTGGACCATGTCGTTGAACGGTGTCTCGTACATCAGCTCAAGATCTCGCGGGCGGGCAAAGGGTACCTTGTGTTCGGCGAGTACGCGGCCGGGGCGGCTGCTCATGACGAAGATCTTGTCGGCGAGAAAGGTCGCCTCGCGCAGGTCATGGGTGACGAGGATGATGGTGACGCCCTGGGCTGCATGCAGGTCGCGGATGACGCACCAGAGCTCCTCGCGGGTGAAGGCGTCGAGCGCGCCGAAGGGTTCGTCCAGCATCAGCAGTTCCGGTTCGTGGATCAGCGCGCGGCAGAGATTGGCACGCTGCTGCATGCCGCCAGACAACTGCCAGGGGAATTTCGATCCGAACCCCTTGAGGCCGACGATCTCCAGCAGGTTTTCGGCTTTCTCGATGTATTCCTTCTTGTGCGCGCGCAGCCGGTGCCGGTGCCTCTCGACAATTTCGAGCGGCAGGAGAATGTTCTCCAGCGTCGTGCGCCAGGGCAGCATGGTCGGGTTCTGGAAGGCCATGCCGACGATCGATACGGGTTCGGTTACCTGTCGACCCGCAACGATTACGTCGCCTGCCTGGGGAATATGCAGCCCCGTCACCAGTTTCATGAGCGTCGACTTTCCACAGCCGGAAGGGCCGACCACGGCGGCGAATTCGCCCTTGTCGACGCGCAGGGTCAGGCCGGACACGGCGAGCGTGCCCTCCGCGCCGCCATAGCGCATGTCGACATTGTCGATGGAAACGAGGTGGGACAATGGGGTCTCCGTGTTGGGCGGCGTCGACCTCTTCTCCCCAGCGGGGAGAAGTGCCGAGCGTATGCGAGGCGATGAGGGGGATGCAGGTCGCCAGCTTTCCTGGCTTCGCCCCCCTCATCCGGTCCTTCGGACCACCTTCTCCCCGTTGGGGAGAAGGGGACATGGTCAGGGCAGCATCCGCTCTTCCTTGGCCGGGAGATAGCTTGCGTCGAATACGCGCTCGGCCGTGACATTGCCCTTGAGGCCCATGGAGAGCTTGAGCGTTTCGATCGAGGCGGAGAGGCGGGCCATGTCGACGCCGCCCATGCCGTTTTCGACGACGTAAGGGGTCTTGATGTTCATCGCATTGGCCATGCCGAGGCGTTCCAGCTCGATGTCGGAATTCAGCGTCTCGTTGCGCTTCAATACTGCGGCGACGCCTTCTTCCGGATTGGAAACGGCATCGGCAAAGCCCTTGGCGAGCGCTCTCAGGAAGCCCTTGACGGCATCCGGATTGGCCTCGGCGAAGTCGGTATTGACCAGGACGGAGTTGCCGTAAAGGTTCAGGCCGTGTTCGGCCATCAGGATGGTGGCGATGTCGTCGGCCGGTACCCCTTGCGCCTTCAGGTTGAGGATGACCGAGAAAGCGAAGCCGAAGACCGCGTCGACGTCGCCCTTGGCGAGCATGGGTTCGCGGACCGGGAAGCCGATCGATTCGATCGCGATCTTGCTGTCGTCGATGCCGGCCACCTGCTTGAAGGCCTTCCACTGGGCAAAGGCTCCGTCCGGCGGCGGGGCGCCGAGCTTCTTGCCTTCGAGCGACTTCGGATCCTCGGTGATGCCGAGGGCCTTGCGGCCGACGACGGCGAAGGTCGGGCGTTCATAGACCATGTAGACGGCCTTGACCTTCTGCGAAGCGTCTTCGTCGAGGAACTTGATCACCGAGTTGATGTCGCCAAAGCCCATCTGGTAGGCGCCGGTCGCCACGCGCGGGATCGCTTCCACAGAGCCATTGCCGCTGTCGATCGTGACGTCGAGGCCTTCGGCCTTGAAGTAGCCCTTGTCGAGCGCCAGCAGGAAGCCGGCGGCCGGGCCTTCGAATTTCCAGTCGAGCGTGAACTTGATCGGTGTTTCCGCATGCGCCGGTGCTGTCGGCATGGAGAGGCCGAGCGTGAAGGCAAGGGCTGCGGTTGCGGCCAGACTGGAAAACAGTCGTCTCGAAAGCATGGTCAGAATTTCCCTCTGTTGGTTTGTTGCGGCGATTGAAGCCAAAGTTCGGCCTTCGCGCAAGTGAATAATGCACATAAAGAGTGCAATGCTTTACTATGATTAAAATATATGCAAATGACGTGATGTTTGCTGTTTTTGTCGGCACGCTGCGCGGCCGGCGCCCTTGGCCCGGTCGAGCATGAGCTTGCGCGAAGATAGCGCGGACCAAGACCCCCGGATCGGCCGCTGCACTGTGATAAAATTTCGACAGACCGCACGAGCCGTGACATAAGGCGCGGAAATTCTTCTCCAGCTCCACGTCCGGTCATGATTCGTATCGAAAACATCAGCAAGCAGCTCAGCCACCGCATTCTGTTCATCGAGAGCTCCGCCGCGCTCAACAAGGGCGAAAAGATCGGCCTGGTCGGTCCGAACGGGGCGGGGAAGACCACGGTCTTCCGCATGATCACCGGCGAGGAGCAGCCCGACGAAGGCCAGATCTCGGTCGAGAAGGGCATGACGATCGGCTACTTTAACCAGGATGTCGGCGAGATGTCCGGCCGCAGCGCGGTGGCCGAGGTAATGGACGGGGCAGGCCCGGTCAGCGTGGTCGCCGCCGAATTGCGCGAACTCGAGGCCGCCATGGTCGATCCGGACCGGCTCGACGAGATGGATCAGATCATCGAACGCTATGGCGAGGTGCAGGCGCGCTACGAGGAGCTAGACGGCTATGCGCTGGAGGGTCGCGCCCGCGAAGTGCTGGCGGGCTTGAGCTTCAGTCAGGAGATGATGGATGGCGACGTCGGCAAGCTGTCGGGCGGCTGGAAAATGCGCGTCGCGCTGGCCCGCATCCTGCTCATGCGTCCCGACGTGATGCTGCTCGACGAACCGTCCAACCATCTGGATCTCGAAAGCCTGATCTGGCTCGAGCAGTTCCTCAAAGGTTACGAAGGCGCGCTTTTGATGACCTCGCACGACCGCGAGTTCATGAACCGCATCGTCAACAAGATCATCGAGATCGATGCCGGCTCGCTCAACACCTATTCCGGCAATTACGAGTTCTACGAGCAGCAGCGGGCGCAGAACGAAAAGCAGCAGCAGGCGCAGTTCGAGCGGCAGCAGGCGATGCTGGCCAAGGAAATCAAGTTCATCGAGCGCTTCAAGGCGCGTGCCAGCCATGCCTCGCAGGTGCAGAGCCGGGTGAAGAAGCTGGAAAAGATCGACCGCGTCGAGCCGCCAAAGCGCCGCCAGGTCGTCGCCTTCGAATTCCAGCCGGCACCGCGCTCGGGCGAAGACGTGGTCAACCTGAAGAACGTGCACAAGAAGTACGGCCAGCGGGTCATCTACGAGGGCTTCGATTTCATGGTCCGGCGCAAGGAACGCTGGTGCATCATGGGCGTCAACGGCGCCGGAAAATCGACCCTGCTGAAACTGGTGGCAGGCGATTCCACGCCCGACGAGGGCACGGTGAGCGTCGGTGCCAGCGTCAAGATGGGTTATTTCGCCCAGCATGCGATGGATATTCTCGATGGCGAGATGACCATATTCGAAACGCTGGAAAGCACATTTCCGCGGGCAGGGCAGGCGCCGCTGCGTGCCCTTGCCGGCTGTTTCGGCTTTTCCGGCGACGACATCGAAAAGCGCTGCCGCGTGCTTTCGGGTGGGGAGAAGGCGCGCCTGGTGATGGCGATCATGCTGTTCGACCCGCCGAATCTCCTGGTGCTCGACGAGCCGACCAACCATCTCGATCTCGACACCAAGGAAATGCTGATCAAGGCGCTGTCGCAGTATGAAGGCACGATGCTGTTCGTCAGCCACGATCGCCACTTCCTGGCGGAGCTTTCCAATCGCGTGCTGGAACTTACGCCGGACGGCGCGTTCCAGTATGGCGGCGGCTATACGGAATATGTGGCGCGGACCGGTCACGAGGCGCCGGGCCTGCGGAGCTGACGTTCTGGGGAAAGCCCGGCCGATTCTGGTGATCGGCCGGTATGTTCGTCAGGCCATGGCGCCGCTTGCCACATCGCGGGCGCGGGCCACCCAGGCCGCACCCTCGCGGGCATGGTGGAAACCGTTCGACAGGGGCGCTGCCGGATAGATGTCCCGCAGCCGCCCGATCGCCTCCTCGGCCTCCAGGGTGCCGTCGAGCACCTCGCGATAGAGCCCTGCGACCGCGACCATGTCGCAGTCCTGCGGCGACAGCCGGATCGCCGCGACGCCGCACGCGGCCAGGTCGGCCAGTTCTCCAAGCAGCGCTTGGCAGGTGTGGGACACGGTCTGAACGCCGTTCAGCGCCAGGAAGGACTGACGGTCGAGCGTCTTGACCGGCAGACCGTCCGGCTCCTCGCCGCAGACGAAAAGGCAGTTGTCCTTGATCTTGCCCTTCGAGCGGGCATGGGCGCAACGCGCCGATATGGCGAGGGGCATGCGGCCGAAGGCAAAAACCTCGAAATCGATGCCGGGGCTGTAGCCGACGATCTTTTCCACCGATGAGAAGGGCAGTTCCGGCGGCAGGCAGATGGTCTGGGCGCCCCGGCTCGCCAGCAGCCTTGCGGTCGCCGCATTGTAGACGTTGACCAGCGGCCCGACATTGTGCGGTTTGCCGTTCAGCAGCCCGAGCGCGGAGAGGTCGTTGGCCTCGATCAGGTGATTGCTCTCCTCGACCAGTTCGCGCACCTGCCGGCTTTCCCGCTCGAGTGTCACCAGCGCCAGCGTGGAGAATACCACGGTCTTGCCGGCGGCCTCCAGCCTCTCGGTCACCTCGGCAAGGTGCGGCTCGATGAAATGCTGGCGCTTGGAGCACACGGTCTCGCCGATCACCACGGTGTCGAAGGGCGATTCGTCGGCGATGCGGAAATGGAAGTCGCGCCATTTGGGGCCGTCCCACAGATAGTAGACGGGGCCCATGGTAAGCGAAGGCGAAGGGGTATCGGTCATGCTCATCTCCAGCGCTTCTCGTAGGCGCCCGATGTGGTCTTCTGCCCTTCGCTCAGACCTCGCAGGCCGGCGAGCAGGGCGGTGCGCTGTTCGGGTTTGGCCGAGAGCGCCTTCTTCAACGTCGAGACGACTTCGGCGACATAGGCCTTGCCGCGCTGGCGTCCCTCGATCTTCAGCGCGCTGACGCCGGCGGCAGTCAGGGCGTCGATCTCGCTCATGACGTCGAGCGAGACAGGATCCTCGAAGGCGTAAGCCTGGTCGTCGGCGATGTCGAAGCGGCCCTTGCAAAGGGTCGGATAACCGGCGGCCTCGCCGGCCGGAAAACGGTTGATGGTGTAGTCGCCGAGCTCGGAGACCAGCTCGTTGCCTTCCTTGCGGTAGTGGACATGGCTTGCCGGTGAACAGACGCCGTTCATGTTCGGCGACTTTCCCGTCGCATAGGAAGAGAGCGAGCAGCGTCCCTCGGCCATGACGCAAAGCCCGCCGAAGACGAAGACCTCGATCTCGCAGCGGATCTTCGGGGCGATGCGGGCGATGTCGGCGATGGTCAGGGTGCGGGGCAGCACGACCCGCTTGGCGTTAAAGGCATCGACGAGAAAATTGATCGCGTCGACATTGGAGGCGGAGGCCTGGACCGAGACGTGCAGGCGCTGTTCGGGATAGTGTTCCGTCACCTGCGCCATGAGGCCGAAATCGGCGAGGATGAGGGCGTCGGCGCCGAGCGCGACGGCATCGGCTGCGGCGCGATACCAGATCTCCTCGTCGCCGGCGCGCATGAAAGTATTGAGAGCGACAAAGGTCTGCGTCTTGTGGCGACGGGCATAGGCGATCGCCTCGCGCAATTCGTCGCGGCTGAAGTTCAGGCCGGGAAAATTGCGGGCGTTTGTCTCGTCGCGGAAGCCGCAATAAACGGCATCGGCGCCGGCATCGACGGCTTCGCGGAAGGCGGCGGGGGTGCCGGCGGGGCAGATCAGTTCCATGCGGATCCCTCCCCGGTGAGCGCGCGGCGGCGAATACCCTCGGCCATGCGGCCGAAGATAGGGGCGAAGGGGCCGGCCAGGGTCGAGAGGTCGCGCGGCAGGTCGATGTCGCAGTCGTCGAGGGCGTTGCGCATGGCGAGCATGGCCTCCATGTCGCCGGTGACGTTGAGGTCGCGGGAGAAGAACAGCGCGTCTGCGTCGCACCGCCCTTCCAGCAGCGCCAGCAGCATGAAGAGCGGACCTTCGACCGTCGCATCTGCGGTCAGCGTCGAACCGTTCTTGCGCAGCACGCGGATCGACGGGCGGGCGGGCTCGACGACGAAGGCGAGCGGAATGTCGCTGGGCAGGAAGGCGAAACGCTTGGCCTTGTGCTCGCCCAGGCGTTCGAACAGGCCGGGATGCTCTTTCATCATGCGGCTGAACAGCAGGCCCGTCGCTCGCTCGATCACCGCTATGGGGACATAGTTCAGGGGCGTGGCGAGCGTCTTGGGAAATTCCATATTCTCAGGGCCTTTGCGGAAAGCGGTGCGCACCATGCTAACGGTTCGCTCGGTGCGCGCGTTTGAGCCAGCGCAAAGACTCGATGATTTTTAGTCGCCACACAGGCGGGATGACAAACGCACCCTCCGCCCCAAGGCGTTATGCCGACCTTCAGGATTTCGCCGCCGCGCTGGAACGCCGCGGCAGCCTCAAGCGCATCGAAAAGCCGGTGTCACTGGTACATGAGGTGACCGAAATCCATCGGCGCGTGCTCGCCTCCGGCGGGCCGGCACTGTTGTTCGAAAAGCCCGTCAATGCGGCCGGCGAGATCGTCCCGATCCCGCTGCTCGCCAATCTGTTCGGCAAGCGCGACCGGATCGAATGGGGCTTCGGGCTCCAGAGTGGGGGTATCGGCGAACTCGCGGATCTGCTCGGCGAACTGCGCGAGCCGCAGCCGCCGCGCTCGCTCAAGGAGGCAATGGGGAAACTGCCGCTCCTGCAGTCGGCTCTGGCACTTCGGGTCAAGCAGGTTTCCGGTGCGTCCTGCCAGGAGGTCGTCTGGCGTGGCGATCAGATCGACCTTGGTCGCCTGCCGATCCAGTGGTGCTGGCCGGGGGAGCCGGCGCCGCTGGTTAGCTGGCCGCTGGTCATCACGCGTTCGCCGGACGATCCCAACGACGTGAATGTCGGTATCTACCGCATGCAGGTGCTGGGCCGTGACAGGCTGATCATGCGGTGGCTCGCCCATCGCGGCGGGGCGAAGCATCATCGCCAGTGGCAGAAGATCGGGCAGGACATGCCGGTCGCCGTGGTGATCGGCGCCGATCCGGCGACGATCCTTGCGGCTGTGATGCCGCTGCCGGAAGGCATAAGCGAACTCGGCTTCGCCGGGGTTCTGAAGCGACGACGTAGCCGGGTGGTGAAGGCGGTGAGCCAGCCGCTCTGCGTGCCGGCCAATGCGGAGATCGTGCTCGAGGGTACGGTTTCGATGCGCGAGCTGGCTGAGGAGGGGCCTTATGGCGACCATACCGGCTATTACAATTCGGTCGAGCGCTTCCCGGTGATGACGCTTTCGGCGATCACCATGCGCAAGAAACCGATCTATCTCTCGACCTATACCGGCCGGCCGCCGGACGAGCCATCGAAGCTCGGTGAGGCGATGAACGAGCTTTTCCTGCCGCTGGTGAAGAAGCAGTTCCCCGAGATTTCCGACCTCTGGCTGCCGCCGGAGGCGTGCTCCTATCGCGCCATCGTGGTGTCGATCGACAAGCGTTATCCGGGACAGGCCAGGCGGATCATGATGGGGCTGTGGTCGATGCTGCCGCAGTTCAGCTATACCAAGCTGATCATCGCGGTCGACCCCGACATCGACGTGCGCAACTGGCACGACGTGATCTGGGCGCTGTCGACCCGTTTCGACGCCAGCCGAGATGTGACAATCATCCCCGACACGCCGATCGACTATCTCGACTTCGCCTCGCCCAAGCCGGGGCTCGGCGGCAAGCTCGGGCTCGATGCCACGACCAAGATCGGACCCGAAACGGACCGCGAATGGGGGCGGGTGCTGGAGATGGCGCCGGAGGTTTCCGCAAAGGTCGATGCCATGTGGAGCGAACTGGGTTTGGGGGATCTACCATGAGCGTCAAGCGCGTCGTGCTCGGTGTTTCCGGCGCATCCGGAGCGCCGATTGCCATGAGGATCGCCGAGCGGCTGGTCGCGCTTGCGGGTGTAGAGACGCATCTGGTCGTGTCGGCGGCGGTGGAGCGGACCTTTGTGCATGAACTCGGCGAGGGGGCGCTGGACCGGCTCGAGGCGCTTTCCGTTCGTCGCTATGCGATCGGTGATATCGGCGCGGCGATCGCCAGCGGCTCGTTTCGCACGGCCGGCATGATCGTTGCGCCGTGCTCTATGCGCAGTCTGTCGGGGATCGCCACGGGGCTTGCGGATACGCTGCTGATCCGGGCTGCGGACGTGCACCTGAAGGAGCGCCGGCCGCTCGTGCTCCTCGCCCGCGAGACGCCGCTGCATCTCGGGCATTTGCGTAACATGGTGGCGGTAACCGAGATGGGGGCGATCGTCATGCCGCCGGTCCCGGCCTTCTACCGTCGGCCGGAGACGGTGGGGGCGATCATCGATCATATCGCCGCGCGCGCCATCGATCTGTTGCGGCTCACGGACGAGCCGTTGGCGGCCGAATGGGGCGGCGACGTGTCAGGCTAGAAGGCGGTGGCAAGCAGCGGATCGGCGCCGAACAAAAGGGCGTGCCCGCCGGAGAGCAGCCATCCGGTGATGGCGGCAGCGGCGAGCGCCGAGAGCAGGAGGGGACCATCGACCCGCAGCCGGTTGCGGCCGGAAAGAGCGGCGGCGAAGGGCACGAGCGAGGAAGCCTTCGCCATCTGCTCGAAGCGTCCGCCGAGGCGCTTGCGGGCACGGCGGTCGAGAAGCGCGAAACCTGCAATCGTGAAAAGTGCGAGGCCGCCGAACAGGATCAGCGAGCGCAGGTCGCCGTTCGGCACCAGATGGCCGAGCGACCAGAACAGGAAGCCCCAGAGTACCGGATGGCGGGTGATCGTGGTGATGGCACCGGGGGCCATTTCCTGCCGCATGGTGATCGACAGGGGATTATTGCTCGCAAGGCCGGCAAGGACGAGGAATACGCCGATCGGTGCGGTGACCAGCGTCACCTTGGCCTGCCAGCCGGCCGGCTCCCAGAGCGGGATGTATTCGGTGGTGAGCGCCGCCTGGAACACCCAGGCCAGCACCAGCACCGAGATCAGCGAATAGAGCCCGAGATAGGTGCGCCGGCCGAGCATGGCGATGGCGCCGGCGCGGATCGTAGGGATGGCCGGCACGGAGTGAAGCGCCAGAAAGGCGCCGAGTGCTATTAGGAGATTGGTCATGCGAGTGTCATCCGCGATTCCGGCTCAGGGGAGATCAACTGGTGGATCATCGCTTTTTCCGAGGCGACGTGGCGGCGCACGCATTCGAAGAAACCCCGCAGCATGTAGCCGATGGTTTCGAAGGTCAGGCCGCAATGGCCGCGCAGCATGGCCTTCAGCGTCAGCGAGATTTCCTCGGCGGCGAGGCGGTCGCAGCGGTGCTCGTTCTTCAGCCGCTCGATCATCATGGCGGCGAAGCAGGAGCCGGCGCTTCGGTCGAGATCGGGGAAAAGCAGCTGTTCCTCGAAGTCCTGGGTCCGGGCGAGAAGCGGGAGAACCTGTTCTGCCACTTTGCGGCAGAGGACCTCGTCGATCGCGAAGGGCAGGCTGTCGGCCAGGTTCTCGAGGTCGCTGCAGAGCCGCAGCAGATCCTCGTGGTTTTGTCCCAGCGTCGCCAGGTCCTGTCTGTCGAGGGGGCGGACGGTGCGCATGTCGAACTCCTCTTCACTGACTGACGAAAAGCACGGTGGCGATGGCGATCGAGGCGAGCACGGCCGAGATCGTTCCGCCGCGCTGTAAGACGCCCATGCGGTAGAGCATGACCGCAAAGCCGATGATGATGGGTGTGGCGACGGCAAGGCCGATCTGGGCGTCAGTCATGGAAGCAATCTCCTTCGATCGTGTGACCGTAACTTGGCGACTGTCATTTTTCTTTGTGCTGCCGCAAAGACGCGCCCATCGCCGGCGCCTAAAAATCAACCCATGATGACGGGAACCAATATTTCAGCGGTCGCCTTGGCGCCCACGGTCGATGAGGAGGAGAGCGACGTTCTTCTGCTCTGGGTGCTGGTGTGGAGCGAGCTTGTCGCCTTCGGCATTCTCATCGGTGCCTTCCTGGTCATGTCGGCTTTCGAGCCGGAACGGTTCGCCCTGGCGCGGTTGCACTTGAGCCCCGGGCTCGCGGCCATCAACACGGTCGTGCTTCTCACCAGTGGTTGGCAGGCGGCGGTGGCGGCTCGCCCCACCGCCTCGGCCCGGCAGGTCCGTCGCTCGCTGATCGCGGCGGCCCTGCTGGGTTTCGTTTTCCTTCTCGTCAAGCTCGCCGAATATGCCGGGGAGATCCGCTATGCCGTGGATGCGGCGGTCAGTGGCTTCTTCGAGCTCTACTTCATCATCACCGGTTTCCATCTGCTGCATGTGGTGTTCGGGGCGCTTGTCATGCTCCTGATCGCCTGGCGGCCGACCCGCGGCAATGTCGCGTTGATCACCACGCTTTGGCATGCGATCGATCTGGTCTGGATCGTCATGTTCCCGATCATCTATCTGGCCTGATCCGATGGACCGCTTTTCCCAAGAACGCCTTCACTGGGCTTTCGTCACTGCAAGCGTCCTGGCGGCCGGCGGGGCGATCACCGCCGCGCTCAGCGGCCACATGCTGGTGCCGATCGGTATCGTCCTCATGGCCGCGCTTGCCAAGGCGCGTATCATCATCCTCGACTTCATGGGCCTGCGCCACGCCGGCGGCGCGCTGCGTTTCGCGCTCGTCGCCTGGCCTCTGACCTTCGTCCTGCTGGCGCTTTCGCGCGCCGTCTTCGTGGCGATTACCGCTCCGGTCTGAGTGACCGGACCATCGCCCGTTTATTTGCCAAATAGCAAAGAAGGCTTTTCGTCCGTCGCTAGAAAGGGACCGTCCCGCAGAACGGCATGAGGGGCGGCCAGGCCGCCGACCGCTGCAGGGGGATTTCACCAGGCCGACGGCGGAATGAAAGCTGCGGCGAACGAAAGGACCATGGGGATGGCAGAGCGCCTAACCAAGACAGGGGCCCGCAACGTCTTCTATGGCGGGTCCATCTTCTTCTTCACGATCTTCGTGGGCCTGACGGCCCATAGCCACTACTACATGAAGACCACGTCCACCGACGAATCGACGCTGACCGACGGCGTGGCGCGCGGCAAGCACGTCTGGGAAAAGAACTCCTGCATCAATTGTCACACCCTGCTCGGCGAAGGAGCCTATTTCGCGCCGGAAGTGGGCAATGTCTGGGTGCGCTGGGGCGGCAAGGAAGATCCGGAGGGTGCTCGCGAGACGCTGAAATCCTGGATGGCCGCGCAGCCATCGGGCGTCGAAGGTCGCCGGCAGATGCCGCAGTTCAACCTCAGCGAACAGGAACTGAACGATCTGGCCGACTTCCTCGAATGGACGAGCCGCATCAAGACGCAGAACTGGCCGCCGAACGACGCCGGTTGAGCAAGCGCCGCGACAAGGAGAAACGACAATGAAATACCAAACCCAGAAGGTCGCGATGCTGTATTTCTACGGCGCGCTCGGCCTTTTCCTCGCCCAGGTCCTGTTCGGCGTGCTCGCCGGCACGGTCTACGTGCTGCCCAACACGTTGTCCGAGCTTCTGCCGTTCAACATCGTGCGCATGGTCCACACCAATGCCCTGATCGTCTGGCTGCTCATCGGCTTCATGGGCGCCACCTACTATCTCTTGCCGGAAGAGGCGGAGACGGAACTCTATAGCCCCAAGATGGCGATCGCCCAGTTCTGGATCTTCCTCATCGCCGCAGCGGTCGCCGTGGTCGGCTATCTGTTCGGGATCCACGAAGGTCGCGAATTCCTCGAGCAGCCCTTCATCATCAAGGTCGGCATTGTCGTCGTCATGCTGATGTTCCTGTTCAACATCACCCTGACGGTGCTCAAGGGCCGCAAGACCGTCGTCACCAATATCCTGATCTTCGGGCTGTGGGGTGTGGCGATCTTCTTCCTGTTCGCCTTCTACAACCCGATCAACCTGGCGCTCGACAAGATGTACTGGTGGTATGTCGTGCATCTGTGGGTCGAAGGCGTGTGGGAACTCATCATGGCCTCGGTGCTCGCCTTCCTGATGATCAAGCTCAACGGTATCGACCGCGAAGTGGTCGAGAAGTGGCTCTATGTCATCGTCGGTCTGGCGCTGTTCTCCGGCATTCTCGGCACCGGCCACCACTACTACTGGATCGGCGCGCCGGGTTACTGGCAGTGGATCGGCTCGCTGTTCTCGACGCTCGAGGTCGCGCCGTTCTTCACCATGGTGATCTTCACCTTCGTGATGACCTGGAAGGCCGGCCGCAAGCATCCGAACAAGGCAGCGCTGCTGTGGTCGATCGGCTGCTCGGTCATGGCCTTCTTCGGCGCCGGCGTCTGGGGCTTCCTGCACACGCTGTCGTCCGTGAACTATTACACGCACGGCACGCAGGTCACCGCGGCGCATGGCCACCTCGCCTTCTTCGGCGCCTATGTCATGCTCAACCTCGCCATCATGGCCTATGCCATCCCGGAAATCCGCGGCCGCCAGCCGTATAACCAGTGGCTGTCGATCGCCAGCTTCTGGATGATGTGCACGGCCATGTCGGTGATGACCTTCGCGCTCACCTTTGCCGGTGTGCTTCAGGTCCACCTGCAGCGCGTGCTGGGCGAAAGCTACATGGCCGTCCAGGATCAGCTCGCGCTGTTCTACTGGGTCCGTCTCGGCTCCGGCGCCGTCGTGCTGGTCTCGGCCCTGATGTTCGCCTGGTCGGTGCTGATGCCCGGCAAGGAAAAGGCCCCGGCCTTCGGCGGTGTCGCCGAACCGGCCGAGTAAGCATTGCTGCTCCCCCGAACCCGGGGGAATAGGGCCCGGAGGGCCGGATGGGGGGGTGTCCACAAGTCCCCTCATCGCCCCGCCGGAGCCTACCGCAGTGCGCTCGGCAGATTTCCCCTGCGGGGGAAAGACCGGCCTGCCACTGCATGGCGTCGATATCGCCCAATCTTGAAGGAAACACCCCATGAACCTCATGCTCACCAATCCGCCCATGCCTGACATCCCGGCCTATTCGCCGGCCGGCAATGAATGCGCCCTGTTCGAGACGGCCTGGACCCGCCAGCTGCCGCTTCTTCTCAAAGGGCCGACCGGCTGCGGCAAGACCCGCTTTGTCGGGCATATGGCCGCCAAGCTCGGCCTGCCGCTGTCGACCGTTTCCTGCCATGACGACCTGGCGGCTGCCGATCTCACCGGCCGTTACTTGCTGAAAGGCGGCGATACGGTCTGGGTCGACGGGCCGCTGACGCGGGCCGTACGCGAAGGCGGTATCTGCTATCTCGACGAGGTCGTCGAGGCGCGCAAGGACGTGGCGGTCGTGCTGCATCCGCTGACCGACGACCGGCGCATCCTGCCGCTCGAGCGCACCGGAGAAGTGCTGAACGCACCGCCCGGCTTCATGCTGGTCGTCTCCTACAACCCCGGTTACCAGAACCTCTTGAAGACGCTGAAGCCGTCGACCCGCCAGCGCTTCGTCGCCATCGAGTTCGATTTCCTGCCGAAGGATCGCGAGATCGCCGTGGTCTCGGCCGAAAGCGGACTGGACGAGGCGCGGGTCGCCCCGCTGGTCGAACTGGCCCGTCGCTTGCGGGCGCTCAAAGGACATGATCTGGAAGAGGGCGTATCCACGCGTCTGCTGGTCTATTGCGCCAGCCTGATCGACGCGGGCCTTGCGCCGAAGGAAGCCGTGCGCTCGGCGATGATCGAGCCGCTGACCGACGAGCCGGACGTGCGCTCGGCCCTTCTCGAGCTGGCGAGCGCGGTCATCCGCTAAAGAGGTGCATCATGCTGGACTTCCTGGAACTGGAAGAGACCGTCGGGCGCGCCTGGCACAACATCGCCGGCAATACCCGCACATGGCCGCGCTATCCGGAGGCCGCCGTCCTGCTCGAGGACGTCCAGCCGGTGCTCTCCGTGTGCTTTCGTGGCTTCGGTGGTGAACGGGCGGTGCAACTCGCCCCGGCGCGTGGCCGCACGTCAAGTCATCGCCTGAAGTTTCGCCAACGGCTGGGTCTCGGCGAGGAGAAGCTGGTTCAGCCGGGCCGCGATCACGCGACCGTCATGCTGCCGCCGGTGCTCGACCTCCTGCCCAGGGCCGAACTCAACCGCGATCTCTATGTCTGGTTGGCGGCGGCCATGGCAGTAATGCCGCTCGATCCGGTCTCGGCCAGCGATCCGCTGGCCCGAGACCTCGCCTTGATCGACCGGGCCGGCGAAACGGCTCACGCGGTGCTTGAGCGGTTTCCCGGTCTCAGGTCCCGCTATCGCACGCTTTGCACCGCCGTCCTGGTGGAGAGGCAGCGCGGCAAGCTGCCGCGCGTCGAGCGGCTGATCGAGAACCGCGTCATCAATCTCCTTCGCGCCGGCGCAGGCCTCGCCCCGCTTGCCTGTCCGGTGCCTTTGCCGGTCAAGGCGCCGCCCGGCTATCTGCCGATGATGCCTGTGCCCTTGTGGCCGGACGCGCTGTTGCGCGAGGAGAGTGCACCACGCGCCGAAGAGGACCGGCCCGCCGCCGGCGGGGACCGTCAGGGCGCTACCACCGGACGCCAGATCGCGACGCGTGAAAAGAGCGACGGCCGCGACAAGGACCGCAGTCCCTTCATCCTCAACCGTTTCGAAAAGATCCTGGCGATGGCGGAGATGGTCAATGTCGATCGCCCCGGTGACGACAGCGACGACCATGACGCGGCAGCGGCGGACGAACTGGACGAGATGACGCTCGGCGAGCGCAAGGGTCGTCCTTCGGCGCGCTTCCGCTTCGATCTCGATCTTCCGCCCGAGGCGCTCGACCGGACGCCGCTCACGGCGGAGCTGAGCTATCCGGAGTGGGACTATCGGCGCAATAACTATCTCAAGGATTATTGCCGCGTACTGGCAGGACCTGCTCCCGAGGAGGCGCAAGGCCCGGAAGCAAGCGCCGCGATGAAGAGCCTGATCCGCCGCGTTCGCCGCCAGTTCGAAGTGCTGCGACCCAAGCACGAGATGCTGAGAGCCCAGCTCGACGGCGCCGATCTCGACCTCGATGCGGTGGTGCGCAGCCGGACAGACCTCAAGGCCGGCGGCGAGGGCAGCGACCGCATTCATCTGATGAGCCGGCCGCAGGCGCACGATCTCGCCGTCACTCTGCTCGTCGATGTCTCTCTGTCCACGGATGCGTGGTTCGACGACCTGCGGGTGCTCGACGTCGAGAAGGAGGCGCTTCTGGTGCTGGCCAATGGACTTGCGGCCTGTGGCGACAATCACTCCATCCTGACCTTCACGTCGCGCCGCTGCTCCTGGGTGCGGGTCGAAACGGTCAAGGATTTCGGCGAGAAGATGGGGCCGGTGGTGGAGAACCGCATCGCGGCATTGAAGCCCGGCTATTACACCCGGATCGGCGCGGCGATCCGCCATGCGACGGCCAAGCTCACCGAACAGCCGAATCGGCGCCAGTTGCTGCTGGTGCTGACCGACGGCAAGCCCAACGACGTCGATCACTACGAGGGGCGCTTTGCGCTGGAAGACAGCCGCCGCGCGGTGATCGAGGCGCGGCGCAAGGGTGTCAGGGTGTTCGGCGTGACGGTCGACCGCGACGCGAAATCCTATGTGCCGGCGATCTTCGGCCAGCACGGCTATGCCGTGGTCTCGAACATCGCCCGACTGCCGGCAGCCCTGCCGGCCATCTATCGCGGCCTTGCCGGCTGAGGCGGACACGGCAAGGCACGCAAAGGGAGGCCCGGCATCGGGGTGGTGCCGGGCCTCTTCTTGTTGAAGGGTGAAGGTTCGGCTTTCAGGCCGCCTTGGAATGGGTTCGCGCCGACTGGTCGAGATAGGCGTCGAAGCTCGCCGCGACCGCGCGGATGATGAAGCGGCAATCATCCTTGACGGTGATGACACCTTCGGCGATTTCGGTGATCCCGTCTTCCAGCAGGCGCTGGAACATGGCATTGCCGGACAGCAATTGGTCGACGGCAAAACCGTGTTGCGCGCAAAGGTCGGCCAGATCGGCGCGGAAGTCGCACATCAGTCGTTCGATCACCTGTGCTCTCAGCCGGTCTTCCGCCGTCAGGCGGTAGCCCTTGGCCGTGGCGAGCTGGCCGGAGGCGATGCGCTGGGCATATTGGCCGATCGCCACGTCGTTCTGGACATAGCCTTCGGGTGTGCGGCCGATCGCCGAGGCGCCGAGCCCGATCAGGGTCTTGCAGGCATCCGTCGTATAGCCCTGGAAATTGCGGTGCAGGCCACCGGTCTCGGCGGCGAGCGCCAGATCGTCCTCAGGCAGGGCGAAATGGTCGAGGCCGATGCGGCGATAGCCGGCAGCAACCAGCGTCTCGGCGATGGCTTCGGCCTGGGCATGGCGCGCGGCGGCGTCCGGCAGGGCGTTTTCATCGATCAGCCGCTGGTGCTTCTTGAACGAGGGGATATGGGCATAGCCGAACACGGCAAACCGATCGGGCCGCATGGCGATTGCGGCCTTGGCTGTCTCGATGCAGGATTTCACCGTCTGGTGCGGCAGGCCATAGATAAGGTCGAAATTGATGCCGTCGATGCCGGCGGCGCGCAGCCCGCGGGTTGCCTCGCCCGTCTGTTCCTCGGTCTGGATTCGGTTGATCGCTTTCTGCACCACCGGATCGAAACTCTGGACGCCGAGGCTGGCGCGCGTCACGCCGGACTGGCCGAGCGCCCGGATCATCGCCGGCGTCAGTGTCCGCGGGTCGATTTCAACCGCGATGCCGGCGGATGAGGTGATGTCGAACTCCTGCAGCAGGAAGATCGACAGATCGAGGAATTCCTGCGGGGTCATGATGGTCGGTGTGCCGCCGCCAAAATGGATCTGGCCGACCTTCAGCGGTTTGCCGGCCGCCTTCGCCACCAGTCGGATCTCGCGCTTCAACACGTCGAGATAGTCGAGGATGGGCTGGTCCTTCTGGGTGATCGAGGTGTGACAGCCGCAATACCAGCACATCGACCGGCAAAAGGGGATGTGCAGGTAGAGCGAAGCCACCTCGTTGGCCGGGATGGCAGCCAGCCAGTCGCCATAGGTGCCGGCACCGATGCCCGGGGCAAAGCGCGGTGCGGTCGGATAGCTGGTGTAGCGGGGCAGGCGGGCCTCTCCGTATTTTTCGATCAATTCTCGGGACATGGGGCTACTCCGGGTTCACAATTATCCCTTGCCTAAACCCGATCGCATTCTTGCTCTTTGCCAAATCCCAAGGAACGACGCGAAAGGCCAAGTTCGCCTTCGCCGTTTTATTTGCGCGGCGACAAGGTCGATTTCGAGGCTTGGGGCTAGATCCAAGGCATCGGCCGGGCCCGGGCCGTCGATGATGATTTGCGGGCCGAACGGAGACAGGACGAACCAATGACCGATATTGCAGAGACCAGGCCCCATATCGACGTGCGCCTCATTCCGCCGCCGGAACGCCATCCGCGGATTTTCGGAATGCTGCATGCACTGCCGCCGGGGGCGGCAATGCTGATCACCAGCGATCATGATCCCCGTCCGCTTCAGTATCATCTGCAGTCGAACTTCTCCGGCCTGTTCGGCTGGGAATATCTCGAGCAGGGCCCTGAGGTGTGGCGGGTGGCGATCGAACGGCTGAACGCGGCGGCCGCGGCCGGTGCCGATACCGGCTCCAACTGCGGTTGCGGCTGCGGCGGGGCCCATTGAGCGGATCGCCGTCGACGGCGCCGCAATGAGGAGACGGACATGCCGGGTGCGAGCCTTTCCCGCTGGACGATGGCCTATTTCGCAGCCAGCTGCGTCTTTCTGCTGCTGGCCGAGGGACTGCTGGTCACGGGCTACGGTTATCCCGGAGCAGCGATCGAGGCGCCGCCGACATTGGCTGTCGTTCATCTGCTGACCACCGGCTGGTTCGGCCTGCTGATGTCCGGCGCCCTGCTGCAATTCGTGCCGGTGCTGGTGGCGAAGCCGTTGAAGGGCGGCGGTGCGGCCCTGCCGGGCCTCGCTGCAATCGGCATCGGAGAGGTCTCACTCGTGCTCGGCTTCATGCTCATGGACAGGGGCGGGGCTTTCGCAGCCCCGCTGCTCTCGTTCGGCGCCCTGGGCCTTTCCGCAGGCTACCTGACGATCGCCGGCATCGTCGGCTTTACGCTTGCCAGTGCATGGCCGCTGGCCCTGCCGGCCCAATTCGTCGGCCTCGGACTGGTCGCGCTGCTGGCGACGCTCGGGCTCGGGGCGACATTCGCGCTCGTCCTCTCCGGCTATCTGCCGTCGTCCTGGACCGGTTTCCTGCCGGCCGGGCTGCCTCTGCATGCGGCGCTCGGCCTTGGCGGTTGGCTGACGGTCTCGGCGGTCGGTGTCAGCTACAAGCTGTTGCCGATGTTCCTTCTTTCGCCGGATAGCGCCTCCCGCGGTGCCAGGCGGGTCTGGCTGGCGGGCGCGGCGTCGATCGCCATGCTGCTGGCCGCCGTGCTCTTGTCCGTCAACGAGGGTGAGGCCGGCTTCGTGACGTCGACCTTGACCTTGGCCCTCGTGTTTTCACTCGCCGCCCTGGGATTCTACGCTGTCGATCTTCATGCCATCTATCATGCGCGTCGGCGGCCGAAGCTCGAGCTCAATAGCCTTGCCAGCATCGCAGCCTTTGCCGCACTTTTTGTCGGCGCGGGCTGGCTCGGCGTGGCGGCGGCGACCGGGCGTCTGGCAACGGACATCGCCCCCATCGTCTATCTTCTTGGTTTCGGATGGCTGACGGGCCTCGGCCTCGCCAAGCTCTTCAAGATCATTCCCTTCCTGACCTGGCTCGAATGCTACGGACCTATACTAGGGCGCGTTCCCACCCCGCGCGTGCAGGATCTCGTCAGCGAGCCGCGCAGCCGGCGCTGGTTCCTGCTGTTCCATGCCGGGGTGCTGCTTTCGACCCTTGCGCTGGCGCTGGACCAGCCATTGCTCTTTCGCGCCGGCGCCGGGTTGCAGCTTGGCGGAAGCATTGCGCTGGTTGCCGAATTCCTGCGCACGCGTCGTCTTCTGGAAATAGTGCCCGACAAGCGCTTGCCTGGCGGAGCCATCCGTCCCAATTTCTTCCTGCCGTCCCTTCAGCCCACGAGGTCCAGATGACACACGCCTATAAAGAACTCGACGTCCGGCCGATCCTGCGCAATGGCGGTGAACCGTTCCAGGCAATCATGGAAGCCGTTCAGTCCCTCAAGCCGGGCGAGGGACTTCGCCTGGTTGCCACGTTCAAGCCCGAACCGCTGTTTCGCGTCATGGGACAGCGCGGCTTCTCGCACGAGGCATCGGAAATCGGCGGTGGCGAATGGGAGGTGCTGTTTACGCCCGAAGCGGGCGGGCCGGCCGATGTCGCGGTTTCCGACGAAGCAGTGTCTGCGGCGACGTGGGCCGAACCGGTGTTCCACCTCGACCTGACCGAGCTCGATCCGCCCGAGCCGATGGCACGCATTCTCTCCAAGACCGAACTCATGGACCCCGGCGAGGTGCTGTTTGCCTTGCTGTCGCGCGAGCCGGTGTTCCTGATGCCGGAACTCGAAAAGCGTGGCCACCAGTGGGTCGGCAATTACGACGAGACGGGAACCGCCTATCGCATGCTCATCCGCATCGGCGAGACGCAGGAGTGAGGTGATGGACGTCGACAGCCTGCCGGGGCTTGCCGGAGAAATCGTCGCCGCGCTCAAGGGGATCACGGATCCTGAGATCGGCGGCAACATTGTCGATCTCGGCCTGATCTACGATGTGACGGTCGATGTCGGCGGCAGAGCGCTCGTCGTCATGACGACGACGTCGCGTGGCTGCCCTGCCGCCGGATTCCTGCAACAGGCGGTGCAGGCGGCCGTCGAGGCGGTCGACGGGGTCAATGCGGCGGTTGTGGAACTGACCTACATACCGCATTGGACGCCCGATCTCATCCGATCCGGCGTCTTTCCGGCAACCGTCCGTCACTGACCACCGATGATCGACATGGCTTGAGATGCAGAAACGTGAACGCCGGGCTGTCGCTCTCAGCGATCAGCCAGCCCGACGCGCCGGACGCGGGTCAGCATCGGCCCGTATTCGACGACGAACAGAGCGAATGCAGCGATCCAGAACAAGCCTGCGGCCGCGTAGAATGTCGTCATATGGTTCGGCATGAGGTCGGCCGCGGGGCGCAGGAGGGCGGCGAACAGGATCGACGCGTATGAAAGTGTCGTGGTGCGGGAGCCGGCCAGGACACGGCCGGTGTGGCCTCTGGTCGCGCGGGTCATGACGGCCAGCATCATCGTTGCCATGGCACCGACCGTCAGCACATGGAGTACCGAATTGGCGCCAAGATAGTCTTGTGTGCCCAGTGCGATCGCCAGGAACCCTAATGGGATGAAGGCGTAGGCGGTGTGCAGGATGAAGAGCAGTTTTTCCGCAAAGACTGCGTGCCCTCGCCAGCGCTTCAGGCGCACGATGTGCAGGCCGAAGGCGACAAGGGCGATCAGGCCCGTCAGGCGGCTCTCTGGCAATAGCGTCCAGCCGCAGAGCGTGACGGCTCCGCCGGCGATCGCGACGGTGTCAAAGGTGTTGAAGGGGATCGGGAAGCGCTTCTCCCCGCGCTGGTTCAGCCAGTTGCGCGAGAAACTGGGAATGATGCGGCCGCCCATGATCATGATGAGGACGGTGTAGGCCGAGACGGCCAGCCTCTGGGCTAAGCCGCCGTGTTCACCGCTCAGCGTCGCGGCATGAAATCCGATATTGGCTGCGGACAGCAAGGCCAGCACTATCAGAACCTTGAGGTCCTTCCATTTTCGCCCCGCGACGATTTCGCGGACGAAGATCAGGAGCAGTGCGGGCAGGAACAAGCTGTCTATGGCGATGGCGATCCCGATGCCGCTCAGGTCGGGTTGCAGAAGGACGATGCGTCCGGCGGCCCACAGGCCGAATAGAGCCATCAGAGGGCGGCCGGAGACCGGGAGCCGACCCGTCCAGTTCGGGACGGATGTCAGCAGGAAGCCGGCCACCACCGCGGGGGCAAAACCGAACAGCATTTCATGGGCATGCCAATGCGCAGCGCCATAAGAGCCACCGACCGGCAGTCCGGATGTCAAGGCGAGAATCCACAAGGCCATCGCCACGATCGCCATCAGGGCGGCGCCGAGGAAGAACGGCCGGAAGCCATAGGAGAAGAGGACCGGGCCGGTCGTCGCCAGGCCGCGCGGAATGCCGCCGCTACGTCGTTTCTTTGGACCGGCCATGGGTGAGGCTCCGTGGTTTTGATAAAGCGCAAGCATTGATACGGTGCGATGCACCAATTCTCTTTGATCGCGCGCAAGCAAAACCTTGTTCTGTCAATATATTCAGCGTCTTCCAAGGAACGTTTTCTGCCAAAATGACGCAGGGGCCCCCGCGCCAGGGGAAGTTTGTGCTGGCACAAATTGCGCAGTGCAGTGCGGGCGTAAAACCATTCTCGACCGGACGATATTCGCTCCGCTCTACTCTAAAGGAGATATTCCGATGACCGAGAAGTTTCAGGTAACTCGCCGCACGATACTGGCCGGTGCGGCCTTCGCCGGCGCTCTGGCGCCGATCGTCATGCCGACCGCAGCTCGCGCCGAAGGCGGCGACATCAAGACCAACGCTTCCGCGACCGCTGCCGACATCGCCAAGCTTCCCCGCGTCAAGGTCGACCTGGTCAAGCCTCCCTTCGTCCATGCCCACACGCAAAAGGCCGAGGGCGGACCGAAGGTGGTCGAGTTCACCATGACCATCGAGGAAAAGAAGCTCATCGTCGATGACCAGGGAACCGAGGTTCATGCCATGACCTTCGACGGTTCGGTCCCCGGCCCGCTTATGGTCGTCCATGAAGGCGACTATGTCGAGCTGACGCTGATCAATCCCGAAACCAACACGCTGCAGCACAATATCGACTTCCACTCCTCGACCGGTGCCCTGGGCGGCGGTGCACTCACCATCGTCAACCCCGGCGAGAAGACCATCCTGCGGTTCAAGGCCACCAAGGCCGGCGTCTTCGTCTACCATTGCGCACCTCCCGGCATGGTTCCGTGGCACGTCACCTCCGGCATGAATGGCGCCATGATGGTTCTGCCGCGCGACGGCCTGAAGGATCACAAGGGCAACGAGCTGGTCTATGACAAGGTCTACTATGTCGGCGAACAGGATTTCTATGTCCCCAAGGACGAGAAGGGTAATTTCAAGAAGTATGAGACTGCTGGCGACGCCTATCAGGACGTCCTGCAGGTCATGCGCACCTTGACCCCCAGCCATATCGTCTTCAACGGTGCGGTTGGCGCCCTGACCGGCGAAAATGCCCTCAAGGCCGAAGTCGGTGATCGCGTGCTGATCGTCCATTCGCAGGCCAACCGCGACACCCGTCCGCACCTGATCGGCGGCCATGGCGACTATGTCTGGGCCACCGGCAAGTTCCACAACCCGCCGGAAACCGACCAGGAAACCTGGTTCATCCCGGGTGGCGCTGCCGGGGCTGCCTATTACACCTTCCTGCAGCCGGGCATCTACGCCTATGTCAACCACAACCTGATCGAGGCCTTCGAACTCGGCGCCGCTGCCCACTTCGCCGTCACGGGCGACTGGAACGACGACCTGATGACCTCGGTTCTCGCACCCTCGGCCAGCTGATCGGCCAAGGCTTAAGCCCATGCCCGCGCGCTGTGCGGGCATGGGTCTCTTCCCAAGTCAATCGACTGCCTCTGGAAGGTCGTCATGTCCGCTCTCAGTTCACCCCATCTTTCGTCAAGTGCTTCAATCGCTCTTCCGGCTTTGCTGATGCTGGCTTTTACCGGAGGGCTTGCCTTTCAAGCCGGGCTGTTCCGGCCGGCCACGACCGATATCCCGGTGCCCGCCACCATCCTCATCGAGCCGCACAGCTTCACCTATCGACCCGCCGGCGAGTTCTACAAGAACGGCTTTGCCGTCGATGCGCCGAAAGTGGAGGTCAGGCGGACGCGGACGCTCGACATCATGAAATATCAGGTCACCACCGCCGAATATGACGCTTGCGTGGCCGAGGGGGCTTGCCCTGCTCGCGAGCAGCAAACCCCGTCTTCGCTGGACCTGCCGGCCACCGGCATCAGCCATGATGATGCCACGGCCTATGCCCTGTGGCTGAGTCGCCATACCGATGCTGTCTGGACCCTGCCCAGCGACGAGGACCTCGCCTTCGCGGCCGGGTCGAAATTTCCCGACGATGCCCTCGGGGTCGATCCCGACAGCAAGAACCCGGCGCTGCGCTGGTTGGCCGACTACCAGCGGGAGGCCTCGCGCAAGGCGTCCCGTGATCCGACGCCGCAGTCCCTGGGGCGCTTCGGCGAGGGCGAATACGGTCTTGCCGATTTCGCCGGCAATGTCTGGGAATGGACGACGACGTGCAACCGCAAGGTCACGCTCGCGGAGGGCGGGGTGACAGCCAGCGCCAGCGAGAGCTGTGGCATTTACATCGCATCCGGCAAGCACCGGTCCCCGCTCAGTTCCTTCATCCGCGACCCGAAAAGCGGCGGATGCTCGGTCGGTACGCCGCCGGACAATGTCGGCTTCCGGCTGGTTCGGGACAATACCTGGTATTCGAGGCTAGTTTTTACCTTTCGTCACGCGGCATCCTAGTCTAGAAGGACAATTCAGTTTGTAGCCATGAATTGTTTCGCTCGCCGCCCGGATTTTCCGGGCGACGGGCGCGCGCAGAAAGGAACAGCGGCGGTGAAGATCGATCGGACCGTCGTCAAGGCTCTTCCCCTGTTCGACCGGATGAGCGACGAGGATCTCGACAAGCTTCTTGGCCACGCGGCAGCCCGGCGGGTTCCCCAGGGTGAATCGGTTTTCGAACAGGGTCAGCCGGCGGTCAGCTTCTATCTGCTGCTGCACGGACGCCTGAAGGTGACGCAGGTGACCGAAGACGGCCAGCAGATCATCGTGCGGGTCGTACATCCCGGTGATCTCTTCGGTTTTGCCAAGGCGCTCCAGCGCACCGACTATCCGGGAACGGCGATCGCCGCGGCCGAAAGTCTGACGCTTGGCTGGCCGACCGATCTTTGGCCCAGTTTCGTCGAACACAATCCCCGCCTTGCGGTGACGGCGATGCAGACCATCGGGCAGCGGCTCGAGGAGGCGCATACGCGTATCCGCGAAATGTCGACCCAGGAGGTCGAGCGGCGTGTGGCCCATGTGGTGCTGCGGCTGGCGCGCAAAGCGGGCCGCAAGGAGGAAGGCGGCATCCGGATCGACTTCCCCATTTCACGCCAGGACATTGCCGAGATGACCGGGACGACACTGCATACCGTGTCGCGCATTCTCAGCGCCTGGGAAGGCCTGGGCCTTGTCGAAGGCGGGCGGCAGAAACTGCTTGTGCGCAATATCCCGGGCCTGTCCGAATTGGCCGAAGGGCTCAAGGATCACTCGTGAGCCTGCGAATGAGAATGTTTTGCAATTTGCGCTTTGTTAGTTGCGCAAGGTCAAAGAAGCCTCACCCTGAACATCGTATCTCCTGTCCCAACGGATCCGAAGGGTCCTGATTTCAAGGAGATAGAGAAATGTCCATGATGTTGAAGCGCCTTGCCGCCACCGCTGTCGTGCTTGCAGCCTTTGCCGGTTCTGCCGCCGCTGCCGACCACGAAGTCCTCATGCTGAACAAGGGTAAGGACGGCGCCATGGTCTTCGAACCGGCCGGCGTGAAGATCGCCGCCGGCGACACCGTCACCTTCGTCCCGACCGACAAGGGTCACAATGCCGAGATCATCAAGGGTCTGCATCCGGAAGGTGCCGCCGAGTTCAAGGGCAAGATGAACGAGAAGATCACCGTGACCTTCGACGTTCCGGGCGCCTATGGCGTGAAGTGCGCGCCGCATGTGGGCATGGGCATGGTCGCTCTGGTGGTCGTCGGCGATGCGCCGGCCGACCTTGAAGCCTACAAGGGCGTGAAGGTGCCGAAGAAGGCTCAGGAACGTCTCACCGCCGCGCTGGCTTCGCTCAAGTAAGGTCGGGTCATTCGCCTCTGCAAGCCCGCTCCGGCTCAACCGGAACGGGCTTTTTCATGGGCCCGGCGCGAGAGCGCACGGTATGCCGCAGATTGCGTCACCATGGCTTTGCTTCTAGTCTGAGGATGTAGCACAAGCAGGACAGACGCGTGAGAGCATGTATCGCATATGGTTTGATCATCGCCGGCCTGATGGTCGCCGCATCGGCTGCCGCCAGCGAATGGCGGCCTGTTGAAAAGGTCGAGAATTACTCCGTCACGGGCAAGAATGGACCGGAGCTCTATGAATCGATCGGCGCCAGGGGGCCGAAGCTGGCCATCGGGGTCCGGTCGATCGCCCATACCAGCTTCGCCCTGACGTGGAGCCGGAAATATGAAACCCGCGGCGATGCCTGCGTGCTGGCGAGCGCCAGACCGAAGCTCATCATCACCTATGTTTTGCCAAAGGCGGCAAATCCCCTGCCGGGCCCGGTCCAGGCGAACTGGAACAGTTTCATTGCCGGCGTGACCGAGCACGAACGGGTGCATGGCGATTACATCGTCGACATGGTGCGCCAGATCGAGGCGGCGACCGTCGGCTTGACGGTGCCCGGCGATCCCAAGTGCCGCAAGATCCGGGAAGAAATGACGAAGCGGCTGGGCGCGCTTTCCAATGAACAGCGCCAGCGCAGCCGGGATTTCGATCGCGAAGAACTCAATCCCGGCGGGAATGTGCACACGCTGATCCTGCAATTGGTGAACGGTGGATAGCGGGCGACTCACCGGTTCGCATTGAAACGCAAAGTGGTTGTGTCCGGCGGTGGCGGGTCGACCGGGGCCAACGGAGAACAAGCCGTGGTTTTCGGTGGGTACGCTGCCCAGGCCCGTACGCCATTACGCCACAATCCTAGGTGAAGCGTAAGTTAATGCTAACTTAAAGATCCGGAAAGCTATATGAAATATAGCTTATTTACAATAAGTTAGCCGTCGACATCCGTCGACCGGCGAGCAACATCGGGACGGTCACCTCGGCAATTGCGCAGCCCCCGAATCTGTGCAACAAATTACGTGTGGTTGCGTTTGGGAGAGCCCGACCACGCTAGGGAGCGGAAATATTATCCATGGCATACGGGGCGGTTGGAGGCTGCTCCGCTGATGACAATCAGGAAGTATTTTTGGGAGGAAAGCCATGTCGCGGGCCGAAATGTCCGACCACTTGCTTTCGATAAAATCGGCGTTGGTGATCGACGATCATCCGCTCTATTGCGATGCTCTCGCCACCACGATGGAGAGCATATTCAATACCCGACGGATTCGAACAGCGACTTCGCTGGGCGAGGCGCTGCAGCAATTGCGGATGCGCTTCTCGCCCGATCTTATCATGCTTGATCTGAATTTGCCGGATGCCTCCGGTTTGAGCGGTTTCCTGAAGATCAAGGAGCGCACACCGGATATTCCGGTCATCGTCATTTCCGCCATCACGACGGAAGGCATCGTCCAATCCGTGCTTGCGGCCGGGGCGGCGGGCTTCATCCCGAAGGATACGGGGCGCCAGACCTTCCAGGATGCGATGCGTGACATCTGGAACGGCAAGACCTATGTGCCGCCGGGCTTCACGCATCCGGCGCGGGCCCAATCCACTGACCGATCCGTGGAAACCATATCGCGCAAAATCGCCCATTTGTCGCAGCAGCAGACCCGCATCCTCAGCCTGATCTGCGAAGGCATGCCGAACAAGCTGATTGCCTATGAAATGCAGTTGGCGGAAGCGACGGTCAAGGCGCACATCACCGCTCTGCTGCGGCGGCTTGGCGTGCACAATCGCACGCAGGCGGCCATGCTGGTGCGAGAGGTCTCGATCCGCCACAGCCTGCAATGACGGAGCCGCAGATGGTGGCCGGTCTTGTCCATCCGCAGGGCAGCGCAGCGGTCCTCGAGGACCTAGATCACCGGCCGGCGAAAGCCGTTCGCATCGCGGTCTCCCATGCCGAGGACCCGGTGACGGCGCTCGCCGAGATACGACGCCAGCTCGCGCATGCCCGGCCGAGCTTCATCCTGCTGTTCGTACCGAGCCGGCTTTCGCCCGAAGGCCTTGCCGCCGCACTGCCGGCGGCCTTGCCGGATGCCGTGGTCTTCGGCTGCACGACGGCGGGACAGATCACGCCACGTGGCTATGAAGACGATGCCCTGGTGGCGCTTGCCTTCGAGCGCAGCCATTTCCGTGTTGCCTCGACACTGTTCGTCCCCATTTCGCCAGTGTCGATCGCCGAGGTGGTGCAGCAGACCGAGCGATTGTCCGAGCAGTTTCGCGCCACGCCCGGGCGCCAGCGTCTGGCGCTGATTTTCGCCGACGGGCTGTCGAAGCAGGAAGACATCCTGGTGGCGGCGCTGGAAGCGGGATTGAAGGACATCCCCGTCTTCGGCGGCTCGGCCGGTGACGGCCTGCGGTTCGAGCGCACCCAGGTCCTGCGCAATGGCGAGTTCCACAGCAATGCGGCGCTATTGTTGCTGCTCGAGACGGATCTCGCCTTCTGCGGTCTCGGTTTCGATCATTTCCAGCCGACAGAGAGCCGGATGGTCGTAACCAAGGCCGTCCCCGAGGAGCGACTGGTGCTGGAGATCAACGGTGCTCCGGCGGCGCAGGAGTATGCGCGCCTGGTCAAGGTGCCGGTCGGCGCCCTTTCGCCGACGATCTTTGCCGAAAACCCGGTCCTCGTGCGCAATGGCAACATCTATCACGTGCGGGCAATCCAGCAGATCCACGGCGAGAATGGCCTGACCTTTCTGTCCGCGATCGATGACGGCCTGCTTCTGACGCTCGGTCGCGGCAAGGAGATCATCCGCACGCTGGACAGCGGCCTGACGGTCACCGACCGGCAGGGAGAGCCGCCGGACTTCATTCTCGGCTTCGACTGCTATCTGCGCAAGCTGGAAATCGACCGCAAGGGGCTGGAGGCCGAGGCTTCCGGCCGCTTCCGCGAGCGCCGCGTCGTCGGTTTCAGCACCTATGGCGAACAGCACCTGGGCGTGCACGTGAACCAGACCTTCGTCGGCGTGGCCTTCTTTCGTCCCAGGGGGAGCGCGCCGCTGTGATCGATCCCAATGATCCGTATGAGATCCAGATCGCCAAGCAGGCGAAGATCATCGATGCGCTGATCAATCGCGCCGAGCGCGGCCACGAGGTCGGCGGAACCGCCTATTCGCTGTTCCAGTCGGCCATCGCCTTGCAAGCGGAGGTGTGGGAGAAGACCAAGGACCTGGAAAAGGCGCTGGATACCCTCGGACGGGCATCCAGTGAGCTGGAAATCGCCTATCAGGCGCAGGAGCGCATTCAGCGCAATCTCGCCGACGCGATGGTGGCCATGGAGGGGGGCTTCGCGCTCTTTTCCGAAGACCGGCTACAGGTCTGCAACAGCCAGTTTCGCCAGTTGCTGCCGGATGTCGAGCCGATCATCAAGCCGGGTCTCGCCTTCGACGACTATCTCGCGGCCGTCAATGCCAGTCGATACCTGGTCCATGAGGAGGGCGAAGGATCAAAGGCGCGAGGTCGGCTGGCCGTGACCGCCCAGGGGCCTTCCGGCCAACGTTTTTCCTCCTTCGTCATGGCGCTGCGCAACGATCGCTGGTTCCAGATCTCCTATCGCCAGACCAGTTCCGACAATATGGCGGTGCTGCAGACGGAAATCACCGACCTGGTCCGAGAGAACCGTCGCGAGAAGAACCGGCTGATCGACCAGCAGGCGCATCTGCTGCAGGCGGCCTTCGACCACATGTCGCTTGGCGTGTGCACCTTCTCCTCCACCGGCGAACTTCTGGTGCGCAACGAGCGGTTTGGCGAACTGCTCGGAATTCCGCTGCCGCTGTTGAAGAAGGGCACGCGGTTCCAGCGCATCATCGAGCACATCGAACGGCATGAAATTCTCGACAGGACGTCTCAGGACCCGGAGATCTCGAATTGGTTCAAGGCGCTTTTGCGGGGTGAGACGATCCAGCAGCGCTTTCGCCGGCGCGACGGCATGAGCCTCGACATGCGGGTGCATTCCCTGCCCGACGGCGGGTTCATCGTCTCGATCATGGACATCACCGCCGAGACGGAGGCGGCCGCGCTTCTCGAACGGCGCGTGCGGGAGCGGACCGCCGAGCTGACCGAAGCGAACCGGCTGTTGCAGAAGCATGCCGCCGAGCAGACGAAGATCGAGGCTGCGCTTCGGCAGGCGAAGGAAGTGGCGGAGGCGGCGCATACGTCCAAGACCCGGTTCCTCGCTGCGGCGAGCCATGACCTGTTGCAGCCGATCAATGCGGCAAAGCTCTATCTCTCCACCCTCACAGAAACGGTCGAGCAGGCCGAAGCCAAGGAAGTGGTGAACCGCCTCAATCGATCCTTCAACTCGATCGAGACCTTGTTGCAGGCGCTGCTCGACATTTCGCGTCTCGATAGCTCTGGCGTCGAGTTCAACGTCACGTCCTTCAGCCTTGGGAATATGCTTCAGGGCTTGGCGGAAGATCTGGCGCCGCTCGCGGCGGAGAAGGGCATCAAGCTCACCATCCTGCCGACGACCCGGTGGGTGACGAGCGACCAGCGCTATCTGATGCGTTGCGTGCAGAACCTGGTGGTCAACGCCATCCAGTATACCGAACGCGGCCGTGTTCTTGTCGGGTGCCGCATGGCCGAAGGCCGGCTGCGCATCGAGGTCTGGGACACCGGGATCGGCATCTCGGACCATGACCAGGCGCGGGTGTTCAAGGAATTCACCCGCGGCAGCGGCGGCAAGGGCACCGGCATGGGGCTCGGCCTGTCGATCGTCGAGCGCGCCTGCCGGCATCTCGATCACGCGCTGAAGCTCAAGTCCCGCCCAGGCCATGGCACCATGTTCTCAATCGAAGTGCCGCTTGCCGCTGCCGAATATGGCGGGCATGGCGAGAGCCCGGTCGCCGAGGCCCCGCCAGAAGGCAGCCTCGACCTGATCGTCATGGTGGTCGAGAATGATGCCGACGAGCTCAATGCCATGACCAGAAAGCTGGAGAATTGGGGGGCGAGCGTGTTGGCGGCCAGCTCGACCGCGGAGGCCCTGGCGCTGATGCAGGAAATCGGCACGCCGCCCGATATCCTGCTTGCGGATTACCAGCTGGACGACGAGGACACCGGCATCGATACCATCCGGACATTGCGGGCCATGGCCGGCGAGGAGATACCGGCGGTCATCATTTCGGCCAACCGTGAGCGCGAGCTCCTGCTGCTTGCCCGCGAGATGTCTTTCACCGTGCTCAACAAGCCCGTCCAGCTCGTTCGGCTGAGGGCATTGATCGACTGGCAGACCCGGGGCCGCGCGGCTTGAGCCAATACCGACCAATGTCTGCGGTGACTAACGGGCGCAGAGGGCTAGGCTCTTTCGGAAAAGGGAGATTTTCGATGCGTGTCTTTCTGCTTCTTCTCGCCCTGTTCGGCGGGTCGACAGCGCCGCTGTCGGCCGCGGAAACCTATGATCTGCTGTTCCGCAAGGGAGCGCTCTCGGGCCTTCCCGCCTCGCCCCCACCGGCGGCGGGCGAAGAAGGTCGAGACATCCTCGTCTACGACCGGATCGTCTCCCCCCTCAAGAAGGACGAATCTGGCGACACCGACACGATAGGCTTGCAGTTGACCTCGGACGACAATGCGGCGTTGATCCTGCATCGTGGACCGCAGATGCGGGTCATCGGCACCTTCCCGGCATCGGTGGGCAATCCGCTGATCATGTACTTCCTCGAGACGGCCGTCGCAGACATCGCAAAGCAGTCGGGCGGGAGCCCGTTCTACATGCGCAACCGCATCAAGGAAGCGCTGCTGAAGGATGCCGAGATCGTGCCGGTCTCGGTTCGCATCGGTGATCGCGACATTGCCGCAAGGCAGGTGACCATCCGGCCCTTCGCCGAAGACAAGGCGGGTGGCCAGATGGGGCGGTTCGCCGAACTGGCACTCGCCGTCACCGTCTCGCAGGATGTGCCTGGCTGGTACTATTCGTTGAAGGCGTCCGTTCCCGAGGGATCGACGCCCGCCGATATCGGCTATTCCAACGCCATCACTCTGACCCAGGGCGGGAATGCGAAACCATGAAGCGGCTCCTGATCGGTCTTGCCCTGGCACTGGGGGCCGGCTCCGCCGGGGGGCAGGGCATGC